>Ga0207674_10000417_pt1 | contig 55380 bp, 59 predicted proteins | sample KBSCornC72_FD_184303 | JGI IMG/M metagenome (GOLD analysis project Ga0207674, IMG submission 184303) | Corn rhizosphere microbial communities from Kellogg Biological Station, Michigan, USA - KBS Corn C7-2 (SPAdes) (version 2) | ecosystem: Host-associated > Plants > Roots > Rhizosphere > Soil ... | reverse complement strand
GTAAGTCTTAAGGGCTGTCTCGGCAAAGTCACGAAAGCCCGGTATAAGCCAGAGAAGGCCAACGAGCGGCGATAATACAGCCCCAATATACAGGGTGACGAGTCGCATCACATAATATACGACCAACACTACTGAAAATATAACGAACGCCAACATCAAGAGTAGCGCAGCCAATCCTTGTCCGGAAGTCTTATCAACAACCCCTATGAGCGTATCCCATACGGACGACGTACCTGATATCTGTCCGACGGCCGTAACTAGTACATTGGACAGTTCAATAACTCCGTCAATTAAAAATATAGATGAATGCATGAACGCAACAATCAGTAATATTCGCGTGGCTAGTTTTCCGGGTTCTATCTCATCAAAGCCAAACGTCGATGCACTCATCATATGAAGGCCAAGCAACGCAATCACCAAGGCAAGTAATACGTCACCTATAGCCACTATCACTATCCAGAAACTAAGAACGCTCTTGTTTTCCGCCATTGATGGTGTGGCTTTTGCGAAAAAGTCCAAGGTCTTTAAAAAGGGTTCACCGGCGCCTTCTATGATCTTAACGAGTACCCCGGTAATGGCTTTGATGATTACATCCAGTAAGCCATTAGAATCACTTTTCGGTTCTATATTTTGCAAGCTCGGCAATGCGGTATTGCTTACATCCTGCGTAGAGCCAAAAGCGTTAGTTATCAAAGTGGCGATTGTCAGCGCTGCAAGTACAATCACTAGACCAAGGATAGCCTTTTTCAGTACTTCTTTAGCGTGTTCCAGCCGGTCCGGCTTCCCGCTACTGGTCATGTATATGTAGCCAGCGTTCACAATAAAAAAGACACAAGCAATAGAAGCCAATGCTGAAAGTGTTTTAATGGTCGGGAGGACATAATCGCGTACAGTGGCAATCGCACCGGAAGTATCGGCAAATAGTCCCAGGCTCGGAAGCAGGAGATTACTCATAATTAAGAAACTCCGCCTACTATGATCCGAACGCTTGGGTCGCCAGTGAAGTGACGATGTTAGCGAGTACGAACGCAGCAATCACGATAGCTAGACCAATAGCCGACCACGTAAGTGTTCGCTTTGCTTTATCAAGGTGTTCTGGATTGCCAGAGCTAGTGATGTAGGTAAAGCCGCCCACAACAAAAAAGCCGGTCGCTACAAGGCCGGCAAGTCCGGCGATAACCTTGATAATACTGCGAATAAAATTCTCAACTTGCGATACGTCACCACTTGCAGCGAACGCAGGGTGTGCAATAACGATAGGCATTCCCACGGCAATAAACAGCGCCACGAACACTAAATTTTTATATTTTCCCATCGTTAATACCTCCATTTCCCAACTTTTTTATAAGTGCCGTAAATCTTCTAAAGATATAGCACACAATTTGACATACGTAAATAATATGTCAAAGCATAAACACTTTAAGAATGGTATAATCAAGGATATATGGACAAAAAAGAGGTGTATACATTTAAGAATTTTGGCTCAAGAAAACGCAATACTCTTATTGCTATCACTCTGTTAGTGGTAATAATCCTGATTGCTTCATTATTTCAAATTATTAAACCAAATCGTTCTGTGGCTTCGTATTGTAAAGTTTACAAAGAACAGGATGCAAAAATTGCTAAATCTCAAGGTGACACTTATTCAGTCGCGGTTTTTTCTCACTCTTCAAATAACCCAGCAGATTTTGCAAATGCGTTTAGTAAGCTTGAAGAAGTAGCACCCAACGATATTCAACCAGACGTCAAAACATTAAAGCAGCTATTCCAGAAAATAGATAGTGACCCATCGCAGAATATGAGTGCTAGTTTAAGTGGGCTTGGTGCAGAATCCAGTGTTAAAGACTGGACAGATCAAAACTGCCATCTTTAACTCGCTGAGGTTGACTTGGTGCTGTAAAGAAATTGTCGATGAGTCCGTACTTTGCAAAGCTATAATGTTCTGACTTTGCGACGATGATATGATCTCTAAGGTGAATGCCCAGAATTTGAGCCGCAGCGATTAGTTGCTGTGTAATCTCGATGTCCTCTTTACTTGGGCTTGGGTCTCCAGAAGGATGATTGTGGCAAATAATTACAGACGCTGCACGATCTTTTAACGGGCCTGCAAACACCTCACGCGGATGTACGAGAGACGTAGTAAGTAGCCCTATCGTCACAGTTCGGCGGGCGATTAAGCGCTGGCCGCTGTCTAACGATAAACACAAGAAATACTCCTGCTTCTTATTACGAATGAACTTGAAAAAAGGTAGCATGTCCGTACTCCTCAATAAAGGATTATCTCTGTTCATAAAGTACCACCTCGCTATTTCGAGGCATCCAGGCAGTCAGTATGTGTTGCACTTCCTTAGGAAGATCGAGTGTAATGTATAGTGCGCTACAGTCCGGAGGCGTCAGTACGAGGTCTTGGTAGGTCGCAAACGTGACATCAGCCTCAAGTAGATCGTTTGGTGATTTCGTGGAGAAGCTGCAATTTTGCATAAAAGTAATTTGTTCGATGATTCTTTTTACTCTGTCTGCATTTAGTGTTTTTGATCGCTCGACTTGTAAACGACGCATTTTCTTGAACCATTGTTTCTTCACCCCCGAAAGTAGGCCGACTGGCCGGTCAGTGACAATCACCATCTTGCCGCCATGATAGTGACTAAGAAGTTGCAGGGTTAGATCAGAGCAGAGAGAAGCGCCGCTTCCGAGGCTCCTACGCTTAACATTGAGGCCATACATAGCTCTGACCTCGAAAAAATTGCAAAAATAAATACAGTCGCAGCGACTGTATAATGCTGTTTGTCATATTTATCTCTAGCTTGGATTATTTTTCACTGAACGCACAGAACCCGCCGCCAGCGGGTTTACACCCCATGACTCTTTCGAGGCATGACCAAGCTAGGTTGCTGAACGACGGGTTCAGTACCTAGCTTGGCTTTAAAACCATGCCTTGTAAACAAGGTTTAGGTCTATTCTAAATTGTTTACCCAACATTATGGGCTTATACCTATAGTACACGACCAAAGTTTTATAAACAAGTCGTTTATATAACAATTTGTTTATATTCTTTACGCTTAGTACATGAGCAATTCTCTAGAAAATAAACAACTTGCAGCCTTTGGCCGACGCCTTGCAGAAGTGCGCAAACAAAAAGGTTTCACGCAGCAACAACTTGCCGAGGAACTCGAAATTAGCCTTGTTTCTATTGGGTATATTGAAATTGGTAAGCGATGGCCACGGCTTATGACATTACATCGAATCGCCAAGGTGCTAGACGTTAAGCTCGAGCAGCTCTTCAAAGGGCTATAGTTTTTAGACTATCTTCGTCTCCGTGGTAAAATAACGATATATGACCAAAGCAAAAACGCCAGGTGAAATACTAAAAGAAGCCCGCTTAAAGAAAGGGCTTACTCAAGATGAACTGGCAAAGAAGGCGGGTCTTGGTAAAAACACGTACCCTAAGATAGAGCGTGGTGAAAATCAACCCGACCCCTCAACGATTAAAAAATTGCTAAAAGTCCTTGATATCAAGACGTCTGACATTCCTCATCTATTGTCATAAATATGTCACCAGAAGATAAAAAAGAATTCATCGAAAACGAGCTGTATCACGAACTCTGCTCCCTCCTGGAAGCGGCGGCTTTCTGGAATATCTTAAAAAAGAGTGGCGCTGGATGTGAGATATCGCTTGTAATGGAATCAGCGCTTGTTCACGCGCGAAACCTTTTTATATTCTTTGCGGCCACCAAGAATGATAAAGAAAATGATAACAGTGCAAAAGTGACTGATTTTGGCCCAAAAAGGATGTATCAATCGCTCGTTTACTCAACATCGAAAGAAGCCATCAACCGGCATTTGTTTCATCTAAATAAAAAACGCCTAAAGCCGACCAACCTGAAGGGTAGCGGCCACATAAACGAAAAGGTAGATATATTCGCGGAAGAAATATTGAAACTTTGGGAAGAATTCGAGAATGATGATGGTCTAGACAACACACTAAAGAAAATCGCTCAAGAAGCGAGACTGCGCGCTCTTGATGATGGGCGCAATACTGCCGGGGGGCGAATAGCCACTATCTTAGATAGCGACTTAACCCCGTAAAACGAATGATCTGTTCGGTTAAATAAGTTGAATTAGTGCGTCGCATAATCTCGCAGCTGTCGTTCTGCGAGAGAATGTTGAGGCTACCTTCCCATAGAATCTGCTTGTCAAAGATAGCAATTTTTCTGTGGTGACCCACGGTGAAAAGAACTTTAACCCCTATATGCTGTAGCGTAAGCACCCCTTTCTCAGCTTCAAGGCGCAGATAATTCTCATGCTCCTCTGGATTCCTTGTATTGACTATTATGTTGACGTTCCTCAATCTGGCAGATTGCAAATAGGGCAGTAGTGATTCAAGCCGACGCATTGTAATGAACGGACTTTCGATGATGATTTCCCTCCGACAGTGACGAATATCTTTTTCTAGTGCAGAATAAAAGGTATTATTGTCATACAACTTTGAGCTGATTGCATCTACTGAATGACAATGTTTGTCTTTGCGAAGAAGGCGAGCTAACATTCAGCATCCTCCTCGCAGCTTTCCGTATCGTCAAGTAGCTGCCGTATCTCAACGATATCCCGTTCCAGTTTAAAGGGGTCAACCTCATCAAAAGTTTGGACAACGCCCCTCCTCTCCAGCCATGAGATTATTGTTAAAATACACCTCTGTAAAACGAGGTGTATTTTAGTTTGATTTTCAGGCAGGGAAACTGAATGATCAAACTTTTGAAGCAGTAGATGCGAGAATATCTGCCTTCATAATTTCCTTACGAAGCCACATTCTAGTTGCAGCTGCAAGATTCCCATCAAACTCCACGCCTAAAAGATTCGTAAGCCAGTCTTGAACTTCTGGAACATCGGTTACAAAATAGCTTCGACCATCTTTAATGCTAATGAGATTCATAAACCAGAACGGCTGGTCCTCTTCAAGCGCGCTCTTGAGTGTATCGAACGAGCCTACTGCAAGCTCGGGTGCACTCCAGACTGCAAGTTGTCCCACAGCAAGCGGCTTATCAAATGACTTGAATTTTCTCATAGTCTTTGTATCATCTTTGACTGCTTGAGGTAGATCTGCGACAACCTCAGACTCACATGCTTCAAAGTATTGCGCCGCCCAATCTTCAGATAACTGCGCTACCTTATTCAACTCTTCATAGGCATGACGATCCCTATCAGTAGTTATCTCAGCCCCAAAGTTTAGTGTGTTATCCAGGATACCGCACATTAAGAGCCCTGCGCTTTCTTTGCTCATCTCGCTTAACATGCCCGCTCGCTCCCATTTCTCAAATATTTGTGTACATGCGGCACCTACTTGCTCAATAATTGCACCCTCACTTATACGCTCTTGCCAATAATCCTCCAGACCAGGATGGTGATCAATAACCTCATCAATTCGTTCAGTATCTACAAATGTCTCAAAATATTCAGGTTCTGAGACATCAACTAAGATAAAAGTATCCTCGCTCGAAGGCTGGTACTTAGCCTCTAAATTAGTGGGCCAATTACGGATTAACGCAGGAACGCTCTGGTTAATGACGGCTTCGCTTACCGCCCTCGCTGCAATACCCTGTTTCTGCAAAAGCTCAGCATAAGCGATGCAGCACGCATACGCATCGATATCGATATATCTCGCCCCGGATGTCACTATCTTCACGCGAAGAGCTCCGGATATTTTGCGATAAGGTCATCAAAGCTTTCAATACTCTCTGCGGCAACCTTCTTTTGTTCTTCCAAGACTGCATCAAACTTCTCAGCAAGTTCCTGGTTTCGCGTGATATTACCTTCCGAAGTTGGAGGCAATCCGTCCTGAGCCGTTTCGGCAACAATAACTTCGATATCTTCTTCCCGGTGTCGCCTGACTGCAATTAGATTATGCCCATCAATAGCCACAAGCCTACCGTGATCATCTTTTCGTACCAGTGGGGTTGGTGGAAGATCATCGAGTCTATCGCTAAATAAGCAATCGAGAATAAATTTTACTGTCCTCTCCTTTAGGAAATTCTGGGATGGGAGGATTATCTCTGGGGAAACTTTCATAATTACTATTATACTGACGGAACTACATTTTTGGCGAAGATAAAAGTGTACCGGACACAAGATGAGCAGAATCCTAGTCGTTCTCACTGTCTTCATAAACAAAGTAAAGCTCAGCGATTGCAAAATCTAATTCATCAACAAAAGTTATATTCCCATCCCCGAGCTCCAGCCATGAGATTATTACAGATGAAAAGAAGTTCGAGTTCGAACTTCTTTTTGTTTTTATAGCTCGCACCTTCGTTATAACCATACATCACTAGTGAGATTAGGCAGTTGGAGGTTGGTCCTTGTCCGAATTCTATCGACGTAGGCATTACCGTTGCGTACCATCATATCAATCTTCCCCTTTTGAGCTTCTAAATAGAGCTCAGCTTTTTCTTCATCACCTTTGTGTTGTTGTGCTTTAGCATTTGCTCTATAAACTTGAGCTTCAATTGAAAAGGCCTGCAAAGCGATGTTTGTTTCGTCATAAGTGTCAGTAGTATAGGCGTACTGGTCATGAAATTGCCAAGTGTGCGTCTTTGGGTCTGTCATGTACACGACAAAAATATCCATTGCTTCCACAAGATCAGTGTTGGTTTCAATCGAAGTTTGGAGGGCATCGAATAAGCCCGCAACGAAGATACCAAAGTGTCTGTCAACTGCTCGCTTGAACTCTGTATCAGATCTATAGTCGGCTATAAAGTTTCCGCAATTCCGAGGGCTAATCAGGCAACCTAGGCTGTAGTTTGCATCGCTGAAGTGATTTGCAATATCAACATTTGGTAGCATATCTCTTGTATTGGTCTTCCAGTCAGAAGTGTACTTTGCCCATTGCTCAGGAGAGGCGTCTCGGGATTCGAGAAACAAGGAGACCGAGCAGTTTCGCAAATACCAGGCGGGTTTAACCGATGCTAATATCCAGGAAGCAACAAATCCAATCCTTTTATTAAAGTCGGAAGTATCGTTAAAATCATTCTCTGTTAGGATATCTTTTATATAACCAGGAAAATCCTCGTAGTAGCTATTAGTTGGAGGGTCTACTGCCTCTACTATCTTCCGAACAGAGTCTGGATCCTGTCCAGCTTTAATAATGCTTGTCAGGGATTTTCCAGAGGCTAGAATGAGTGATATATCTTTTCCCATAATCAGATTATAGTAGCTCTTGCACTCTGCGTTTTAATTCCTCTTTCATTGCAAGAAGAGTGTCAAACCCTCTCCCTTGCTGGTCGTCGATATACCAGTAGACATAGTTAGGACTGCTGCTGAGATAGTCGGGGATTGTTTCTTCTGCCGCCATAACGATAACCTTATCGTAAGCACGGATCATATCTGGAGTTACCTTTCGACGCTTGTTTTGGGATATATCAATGCCCTCCGTGTCCATGACGTCTATCACAGTGCGAGCAGCAGGCAAATACGTGGCTTGCTCTTCTAAAGTCTCGTCCTCCTTATCCGTGACACTACCTGCAGAATCGGCATGTCCACTTTTAGCCATTTTATTGTAAAGAGCTGCGGCCATTTGGCTACGACCCGTATTGTGTGTGCAAATAAAGAGTATGTTCATAATCTATTTGATCATATATCTTTTTGTTGGATTTTAGAACCATTCTCATGTGGATCCAGTTCATCGAGTAGTTGGCATATCTCAATGATATCCCGCTCCAATTCCAATAGATCACCCTGGAAAGTTTGGACAATGCCCCTCCTCTCCGGCCAAAATTATTTACAGAGTTAGAAAACACGAGTTTTGCGTGTTTTCTTTGTGTCTCGAAACCCTCATCTGTTAAGAGTGGTTCGAATCCCTCGTGCCGTAGACCCATGAGACAAACACCCCGACGTACCAATTGCATCTTTTAGTTTATTATGGTATAGTAAATATGTCAGAATGAAGAATGTACCTCTGACTTCCTCGACTTAAGAAGGTGGCTATGAAACACCCCGCAGTCCTGTTCCTTGACAATACCAGTGCGGACAACCTGGCGATGGCCCTAGCGGCGACGCGTCCTTCCTCCTTGCTGGATGTGAAGGCGATCTTCGTCACCGGTCGTGCCGCGCACACCGACCCCCACGCCTCGATCGAGGAGCGGGACGATGCCTACTCGACCTACATCCACCTCCTCAACACGCTGCGGATGGCGGAGTTCATGCGTAGCGCCGGACGCACGGTTCCAGTGTTCATGGGCGAAGAGGTCAGCCGGACGCAGCTGCGAACGGTGGTCCCTCACGGCAAGCATGCCAACGAGCAGATCTACGACCTGTGGGACGCCTGGGGAACCAGCAAGTTCGACGGTGACTTCGCCGCCGGGCTGCAGCTCCTCTCACAGTACGAGGGCGAGAAGCTCCTCGTGCTGGTGGGCGGACCACTCACGGAGGTGGCGCTGATCCAGCGTTACAGGCCCGACCTCGCGGCCAGGTTCGGCACGATGTTCGTCCAGGCGGGCGACTTCGCCGAAGACGAGTCCACCAATCTCCTCGGAGGGAAGGGCAACTCGTTCAACGGCGCGTGCGACGCGAAGGCGCTGCACGACGTGCTGGAGGGCCACGACGGGGAGATCGTCCTCCTTCCGTCGAACATGACCAAGCAGGTCGAGCTCGGCTTCGCCACGCCCGACGACATCGCAGCCTTGGGTGTCTACCAGCGGCTCGCGGAGGTCTACCGGGTGCACTACGAGCACTCCGCCAAGAAGCGGAGTACCTCGCTTTTCATCCACGACGCGGGACTCGTCATGCTCGCCGAGCAGCACGTCCGTGACGGCAACGGCTTCCCCTACCGGTACGAACCGGTGGAGATCCTGGACGTCCCCTACGGGGTGCCCGGGGCCGGTGAGCCAGAACGTCGCGGCACCATCGTGATCGGACCGGCCAAGGCCGGCAACCGCTCCACGGTCGTGTGGCAGGATACCGACGGGTACCGCGGTCGTGTGGCCGAGTACCTACAGAGTTGAGGAGAGGCTCTTCCGAGTCGCCATCAAGGCGGTCTCGGGAGAGCCTTTTCCTATGCAGGTTCTCTTTTCGTTTGTGATCGCCGCGCTTAACTTTATTCTACTGGCTCAATTATGAAGCCGTTCTTACGATGATACGTAAAACCCAATTCCTCTAGTCTTCGAGCGAGCTGTATAAAATCTGCTATCAAGGGGTTCTAAGGGTGGGGCTCACGCCCAGCCACGGCCACAAGCACGATGGAAGGCTCTATCGGGGGCCTTTTTATTTTGAATTAGTACGCTATGATTGATGAAGACGCAATACGAAAGCAAGCAGAACAAGACGGAGTCACTCACATAACTACAGGTGTTGCCGTCGTAAAGGATGGTAAGGTTTTAGTCGCACGCCGAGTGGCCCACGATGTACAGTAGCCGGAGAATGGGAACTGCCAGGTGGGGCGTAGACTCGGGTGAAACCACCGAACAAGGTGCAATCAGAGAGCTCAAAGAGGAAACTGGGCTAGAAGTTGATGAGGGCTAGGTGTATTTGAAGGTTTTGATTATACAACCTCTAAAAAGCCAAAAGCACGACAGGTGAATTTCAAAGTTACCGTAAAACCTGGAGATGTACAACTTACAGAGCACGACCAATATCGCTGGATTACGGTAAACGACATTCTCGAACTTAGAACCAACAAAGTTATGCAAGATTGCCTATACAGAGCCTTCGCTTGATTTTCTAAGTTCATAGCTAATCATATTCACCAAATAAGGTCGCAGTAGGAGAGTTACAGTGGAGAACGGTCGGGCAACTATCGCCAAAGCAGCCTCTTGCCGTCCGATGTTGCCCCTAGCACAGAGGATTGCAGTGGCTACAGTTTTAGGATAGTCCGACGGAGCCGTCATGTAGTGTTGGCGGAGTGTTATTGGCCGGCGGCGCCTGAAGGCTCTGTGCAAATGCATCGGGCAAGCTATTGCGTAGATCTTCTCTGGTAAATTGGTGTACCGGTTCTCGGGAAATAAGATAATCTTCCAGATACAGATAAAGACCGGTTAAGGTGGCTTTGTCAATTGGCGAGAGCTCTTGGCCTGGTTGGAGTCGGACTGTTATGAGTCGCATCTTATCGAGTGCTTTGTCAATATGTGCGGGTTGCGACACAAGCCCTGCAACTGCTACCACAATATCGATATACGAAGGATTGGCTGGCAGCGACAAAGACTGGCGACTTACTTCCCTAAAAGTCAACCCCGCCCCAAGAAACGAAACGCCAACCAGTAGGTACCAGGCTAAGCCTAGGTTATGCGTGGCGTAGTCCGAATGAAGAAAGTAACTTTTAACAATAATCTCCTGAACTGTGGCAAGCGTAAGCGTTCCTAAGGCAAGCCCCATCCACAGCATTGGCTTTCGGTAAACTACGCCGATTTTTTGGCGGATATAAAAGGCTATACACGTAGCAACTCCACTAAAAACGATGCTCCAACTTAGCAGCCCGAATGTGACATCAAACTGCAGCTCAGTATCCGTTACTTTGGGATGCGGCATAAATACGGCCACCCCCACTGCCATCCCTGACAAAACCGTTAGCCGCCAAAATGAATTCCACCGAGGGTTTGGGCCTAGAAGTCTAGCGAATTTACTCATGCTTATATACATGCTGCACGCACCGAGAGCGTAAGGCGCTGTCGTCATAGCGGCAAAAGAAGGAAGAAGTAGAATTAGACCGCCAATAATGCCGCTACCAATGTAAAATATAAAGAGACCGGCCACCAGCCAGTAGTAGGCATTCTTTAAGTCTTTTTTGAATGCTTTAAGACTCCTTAAAAAGTACCACACTGCTACTACCTCACAGATGATGGCGGCCAGTCCAATTGCGACTTCGTATCCAGGTTCAGTCATTCTAGCTCCCTGCGAAAACGGAACCGCCAAAAAGGAAACTAAGCATATTACGCTGAGAAGAATGATAAATTTTAAGTTTACGTTCACGCCCGCCTTTCTGCTAGGAAGTTACTAGTCTCAGTATAAGAACTGTGCCGTAGGTAAGTCAATGTTATCGCCGAGGCGCTCAACTTTTGTCGCAGCCGACTCCCTATATGTCGTTGAATCTATATTATACACAAGAGGCGTTGGGGGTTCATGGCCCGTCTCAGAGGAGTTATAACGTTGGTAATTAAAAATCAATTGATACAATTGGCCTGTTAGTTTTAAAGCCTTGGATTAACGGGCTATATTTGGGATTGGCCAAGCGGTAAGGCGACGGGTTCTGGTCCCGAGATCAGGGGTTCGAATCACTCCGTCCCAGCCAGATATTATACAAAATGTCAACTTTATTGTTGGCATCTTTTGTTTGGTCAGGTTTATCTTCTACAAGATCTCCCTTCTTCAAAATTTGCTATAATAAGGTAATGAAAATCATTCAATCTAATGCAATTTCTTTAAATGGAATGCTCGCGCGCGAAAATGGCGATGAAGATTGGCTCCCTTCTGAAGGCTGGGATGAGTTTGTCGAAGACGTCAAAAAATATGACAACTTTATTATGGGCCGCGAAACGTACGAGCTTGTCACGAAGCTTTATCCGGACTACAACTTCGACAATGTTGAGGCGAGCCACAAAATAATTGTGACAAGCCGATCCGACTATCAGGCACCGAACGGCTATATTGTTGTTCATTCGCCAGAAGAAGCTAAAGAGTTTCTTGATGAGAAAAACGCCAAAGTTGGGCTCCTCGTCGGTGGAGGTAAATTGAATAGTAGCTTCTATACCAAGGGGCTTGTTGATGAAGCTTGGGTAACGGTCAATCCAATTATTCTTGGTAAAGGCAGGCCGTTTATTGGTGACTTTGATTTCGAGGCACAGCTTAAGCTTCTTAATGTTGTCAGGCTCAGCAAGGACAGAATTCGACTCCGATATGTCGTGACGAAAAGCTAGGCTCTTTCGCAACCAAAAAGTTTGGAATAAGTCCTTCCTCTCCAGCCATGAACGTATTACTCAAAATAAGATTCAAAGAACCAACGAGTCGAGTCACAGAAGAAGTTTGCGTGTCAGAGCCGTTGTCTTTTGCGACGGTGGCTTTTTCGTTTGACTGAGTGGCGCCAGCACGTAACGATAGCTACATTCCTCACCACGGCATGTCCACACCCAGTGCACCTCAGCATGCACATTGAACAGCTCTCGGTGGTCTTATTGAATGATCCTCCCGCTACCTGTACAAAATCACAAGGTTCAATAGAAAGATTACCACCGTTACTGGATTGTTAGACGATGATGGTAGCGTCGTATCGGTGAATATTGTGGTAAGTATGGTGTGGTAGCTGTCCCGGCTTTTACCGCAATAGAGAATTAAGGGCAGAATGAGACGTATCGTAGGTGCAATATTGAGCACCGTGCTTAATGCAATACTTGACACACAAACTTGCATAGATCATATGGATAAATACTTATATCATTGCGAACAACCAGATCCCACCGACAATAAGCCTAATTACACGGTTGACCCAAGTGATTTTTGGGCAGGAATATGTTACTGCGGGAATACTCGGATTTTCAACAGTGGGATGGAGCGACCGAGAGACAGAACGGGCGCATCCGCTCAAGGACAAAGCCTTATAGGCGGGAGTAGGAGATATTGACTATTATCTAAAAAACTGTTATTATATAGGAATGTCAGACACTTCTGAAAACTCACCTTTTAGAGAGCTTCCTGTCGAAGCAATAAAGCCATCCTTCGGCCAACGCCTTCAAAGTCTTGCTAAGATTGCGCTCATTGCAGCTGTAGTTAGCGGCCCATCCGGTGACCACGCACACCGACATCCAGCCGATCTCTATGACAACCCCTATCATCCCCAAGGTGTAACCTTCGATATAGACTCTGGAAGCCAGATAACTACAATCCATTTTGGAGATATAAGAGATACTTCTGCTTTCTCTGAGCCCGAGACACCTACCGTAAAGCCAGGGTCCTTTCTGCAAAGGCTCATCACTACAGACGATCCTTTTGAAGGTCGCCTTGGCCTCGCTCCCTCTAAGATTGCCAACCCTACTACCTTCAAGAATTGGATCGATGCTGAAAGGCAAAACCCAGAGCTGGAGGCGCAGGCTAATATAGCCCCCAATGAACTTCACCCAACTCCTCAACAGCTCATAAAGCTGACGACTGCGATTGTCAATGAAAAAACGCATTATGGATATGATATCCCCGTAGTTGAAAGTAACTACAAGAAACCCATGGATCAAAACTTGGAACAAGGGAGGCCTCTTGACTGTGAAGGCTTCTCGGGCGCTACCGAAGCTGTATTTAATGTGCTTAAAACAGAATACCCCGAGGAACTCAACAATACATACCTCGTAACCGCAAGCGGACCAGCAGCCGGACATGTATGGAACGAGGCAATCCAAGTGGAAAGCCCCACTCAAGCGTCGGTATCGTTTGTCGACTCCACTGTCGCAAGTAAAACCTACAATGATGGACCTCGCACACAACTTGGGGGCCTGCAATTCCTAACTGATATATCGAGAATAGATAAAAATCTCGCCCCAGACGAAGTTACTCTTCCCCTCATTGTCGATTATCTCAAGAACACAGAGCTGACTTCCATGGATAAGGACGCGCTTTCCGTCCTTCAGGATATGCCCGGAGAACTGCCAGGCGGCAGGTTTACACCCACGGGGGGCTACTAGCTATTAGTGTAAAAATCTAGAGGCCCGTCGCTAATTTCCGGAATAATTCATCATGTAACGCCTGGATTGGGAGTTTGGAACAGGTTTGTCCTCTCTAGTTATATTTTGTACAATACGCCAAGTCTAGGCCTGGCGTATTTATTTACTTGAAAACATTCCGCCTAATAGTAAATACCCTAAACTTTTGCGACCCTATTCTAAATATATTGTAGAGATTAGTCAGTTAAAATCGTCCCTAGAATATCAAAAGACCAGCATCGGCGGTCGGTCGAAACCTTAGGTCTATCTGGTCACGGTGATACTACTATTGTAGCAGACAAGTGCTTCTATTGTCAGCAGATGTAAAAGGTTTCATAGTATGAATGATCTACGATCAAAAACCGACGAAGAGCTGCGCGACATTATGCGAGCAAGCATCAATAATTCTTACGTGCCTTCTTCCATCCACTACACAGCTAAGTAAAAACTTGCTCTTCGTGCAGTTAGCCCTACTCTTAATCAGGTCTTTAACGGACTAGTAGGCGTAGTGGGTGAAAATCACAGCCCATCAACGGCTACAATAAAGACGAAGGACGATAATCGCAAACCTTGGGAAAGTCCGTTGTTTTTAGCAATCTTGGGAATATTAGGTGGTATCGGCGTCGCGTACCTTGTGCACATACTCGGCTGGAACTAACTATTCACCCAGCAACTCCTGGAGCCTTTTCATCTCCTGTTTGTAATCACGCTCTCCGTCTTCGCCGCTGTTAAAAGTTTACTAGGCACTCGATGCCCAGCCGAGATGTGTACCAAAGGAGACCTGAACGGGTCCCAAGTTTTGATGTACATCCTGACATAGAAAAAGTGGCTTTAGGTCACTTTTTTGTTGATTAATTTAGCGTTGACTATATGATGTCATTGCAAACGCCACCAGTTACATCGCGCGTGCAGTAACCAAGTGGCGGCATACATGGTCGTCAACCGGTTTCGCACTTCGCTCTATACCTCGCTTCATGTTTACGCCGCGATTATCTCTCGAGCTTAGATTGACCCATCACAACTAATACCTACAAATAACAACCAAAGTACGAGCTAACCGTGGGTTTTCCTTTTTACGATTTTAGCTTTGGTCTTGTACAATACGTCTACATTCATGCAATTACTACCACGCAATAATTTTGGTTAAACATATAATCATTATATAATAACAAGGGCACGTGTCGTATCGCACAGTGGAGTACGTTTATAGTTCACCCGTCAAGGAATGGAGTTTCCGACATGTCCGAAACGATCGCGCAAACCCTCAGCGAGCTGATCGACGCCAGGTTGTTCGACTCAAGACTCGAACAATACCTGGACGGCACATTCCGTATCGGCCCCAACAGTGGGTCATGGTACCGGACGGTGTGCGCCAAAAGCGGCCGCGACGAAGCCGAGCGACTGCTTGCCGAGACGGTCAAGCGGCGGCATCTGGACGTCTATGCATCGACCCCAAAGCCGATTGCCCTAGGCGTCGTGGCTCTTGCGAAGGCTGGCTACGATGGCGTTGTCGACATCACGTCGTGCAGCGCCAAAGACGCATCGCCCTCGGTCGCGTCCTGGAGCCCCAAGCATCACAAGTTCGTCGTCTTCAACTCCGAAGTTCCCGGCGACTACCAGCAGAAAGAAGGCGGCATCTTCGCGCCCTCACCGTACGGGTTGCTCGACCTGCACGCCGTCATCCTCGAAACAGGGTCCGGCGTCAGAGAACCGGCGACCGAGATCAGCCTGGTACTGCCCCCGTGGAGTCCGGCGTCCAGTGAACCCAGAAAGGGCCGCTTCGTTCTCGTCAGATTCAACATCTACGGCGACGACGCAAGCGCCTGCGAGTTCACGGTGTCCGACGGCAATCGACAGATAGTCGAAGACATCAACCTGGCACTAAAGTACCTACTGGGGATGGTGGACAACGAAGGCGTACGGATCACAGCATTGACCAGAAGCATCGACGGTCTGCTCGCGTTTCCGGACGCCGAAGCGTGTATCGCCAACAACCTGCCGAGCCTTGGCGGGTATCTCTCGGCCATGGCCGAGAGATTGACCGCATCGCGCGCCAAGACCGCGCAGAACAAGTCGAACTAGTGCGACAAGCGTCCGATACGACTCCGTTGCTACACGTTGCCGCCCGACCGGGCAATCCGGATCGGGCGGCCGCAAGCACCACAGAACTTATATTTCGATTATACTTATTTTCCTTCAAACGCACGTTTTAATTCAGCAATGTCGATTTTGTGCATCGCCATCATCGCATGGGTAAGAAAGTAGCGATTGTAATTCGCTCCTATCTACCCTGGGAACGAGAGTATAGATATATTGCTTCTTTTAGTGGTCTTATCGCCAATCTAGACCAACCCGCTCAGCCAGGAACTTGTTTTGTTTTCTGAATTTTGTAATCTGTAATTACGGGTTCGAATTCCTGGCAGCCTATATCTTAAGAACCTTATATCTAGGGGAGGTGAGTATCAAAAACACCGGAGAGAGACCGGTGTTTTTGATGCAGAATTAAATGCTTATTCGCCTCTGTAGGCTTTCTCGAGTTTGGCTTTATCCAGCTTACCTTCCATGCTAAGCATGACCTCACTAACCCGGTTGGCTTTAACGGGGTCGGGATCGCGTAACATTTCATCTAGATTGTCTGGTACAATCTGCCATGTGACGCCGTATTTATCTGTAAGCCATCCACAAGATAGCACTTTGCCGTCTTTAGTGAGCGTATCCCAAAACTTATCAATCTCGGCCTGGTCTTTACAGGTTACAAGTACTGAGGTAGCCTCAGTGCGCTTATAAAACTCGCCACCATTTAGAGCTGTAAAGTTTTGGCCTGCTAGCTCAAAGTCTACTGTTGATACTGTTCCGGCTTCCCCGCCAGACATTTTTGCCGCTGCTTCTGTGACATACGATGTATTTACTATTTTTGCATCTTCAAACAGTGATACATATAAGTCTGACGCTTCTTTTGCGTGGCTCTCAAGCCATAGAAAAGTTACTATTTTTCTCATATAAATCTCCTTTTTACAGTTTCCGGTCGTTAGTATACCGCGTTAAAGGCTAAAAAGATTGAATATTTTGGACACTTTTAAGATTTGTAGGGCCATTGCAACAATTCTTTAGGGGTGTGGCCCAAGAATTGTTTGGCTGCACGAGTTAAATGTGCTTGATCCGCAAACCCTAATTGTGAGGCGACGGTAATGGCCGGCGTACCTTGCCGAAGTAAGCGCAGGGCTTCGGCCATACGCTGTAGCTGACGTAACTTATATGGCGAGAGCCCGGTACTGCGCTTGATGTACCGAGAGTAGCTTTTAGCCGACATGCCTTGTCGTTGCTCTACTTGACTATTCAAGGGGGTGCCGCTTAGGTAGCCCAGGTCATACATCTGCTGAATGAGCTTTTCGACACTCTTGAAATCAGGGAATTGCAATAGCGTTCCCTCAAATTCGAATTGCCCATTGCAGTTGGCGGGCCACGTCCGGAATTTGTCGGTAAACTGCTGGGTTGGAAAATTCTTTAAACGTACACCCGGTTTCAAGCGAATGCCGATCCAGGTGTAGCCGGGAAGAAGAATGTCGCTACGTGGTTGAGTCTCCGGGCCCCTGAATATTACCTCGGAACTATCACCACCTTTTACGAGAATGATAGAAGTACACGGATCGGCTAGTACCGTTCTCGGTGTTATTTCTGACGCGATACCGGTCCACACCGAATCTATTGCCTCTAACTCTGAATTACGCTCTTTCCAGTATAATTTTGTGTCATTCACGCTTACATACTATATTACTTCATAGCTCACTAACTTTTCATGGGTGCTCAGAATTTTTAACACTTTCTTTAACAAGGCCTTCCACGGGTTCGCGACGATAGATATGAACGCTCTCCTCCTCAGTTTCAACTTGCACTAAGAGTAACGCAAAATATTTTAATCTTCTACTAATTATAATTAAAAGGCTAGATGATGGAGGAAACCTACGCCCTCAGTTGTATTCTAATGACCTAAAAGAGTAGTTAAGATACGGGTCTAGATCATGATGCCGCAGTGAGCTAAGTCATCTTGGGCGGAATATTATCCCATATGAGGCCCCTATAGGAATAGGTGAAGCTCATAGCTTTATCTGTTATGATAAAGCTACCGGGCAATAACAAGCGGTTGTATGAGCATAGTAAGACGTTTTGAATATTTCATCAAAGAGAGGCGGAAAGTAATTCTAACGACTTTCTTGATTTGTGCGGGGCAACTAATTGTCGGAGGAGTCATTGTTGCCATCACAGTTACACTACAGACCCGTTCGTTTATCGCCGGAATAAGCCAGCGCGTACAAGAAGATATCCACTATAGCCATGGACAGTGGGACACGTCCGCTTATGAGGCTGATCCGGAAATTCCAGGAAATTATCGGCTATATGTGATCACTAAAGACGGCTTTATCATCGACCGCTGGCGTCCAATCAGTAGTTACCTCAATACGTCCGATCTCAGATATTTACTAAATTACCAGCAATCGACCACAATTAAAGCCGTGACCGGTCAGCCATGGCGTATTCTCACGCTTCCCATTCGTAGCAATGGGGAAATCATCGGGGGTATCACAGTTGGTAGTTACAACTTTAACAATCAATCCGATACTGACCTTGACGTTACTCTAAAGCAAAGCGGCCAGAAGCTCCTCGATACAACTCATATTAAAAATGGCACGTTAGATACGTCTGCCATTAATGTTCGTCAAATTCCGATAGGTATTTCATTTCAGATTGTCGATGGGGCAAATACAATTCTACTAAAGAGCAACAGTGCCAGCAGTCTTGATCGTTTGCCAAACTATATCGACCCAAGCTATATTACAAAAGAACTAGGTGTTTCGTCTTTCCGGCTCATAATGGATAAGACGACAGGTGAAGCATTTATATCTCAAAATACCCCTATCTACAATCAGGATCATGATGTCGTTGGGACAGTTATTATCGCGCGAACGATCTCACCTAACTTGTTTGTTCTAGCGGAGTACTTCGCGTATGGCCTTCTCAGCTCGGTCTTCTTGGCCTTATTTATCGCCTGGCTTACAAAAAGAAAGCCTGGCATAGGGATACTGCCGGAGCCATCGTTTATAAAGCTGCCGGCCGTAGTACTCTCCACAGACGACATTACGCATATTCGCTTCCTAAAAAATGAAAGTATCATTGAAATAAATAACAAGCAAATACCAATTACTCTGGGAACAAATCAGCACTATATGTGCATGGCGCTGTTTATGGCCCCAAAGAAATCATGGCATGTCGATGAGCTGCTAGAGAAGTTCGGTGAATCCAACTCGCGTGAAGGTTGGCGAAAAGTGTATGATGCAATGACAAGTATTAATAAAAAATCATCACAAGTCATGAATGAAAAGCTTATCACAACCGTAAACAAGACGTATAAATTTAACCCACTTTTAATAAGTAAGATAAAGAAATAACAGAGTCATATTTTGGATCCACGTGGATCCATCGGTGTGCAAATTTCCTATGCTTAAATAAGATACAATAAACATAAGTAGGGAGCGTACGCCGTTTAGAGAAGTGAGGATCTTTAAATAAGGCAGCAGAACTGTATGGCATTAACTTTGGACAAAAGATGGTTCCGACGGCATTTCCAGCTTGGAGCTGCATCTATTGCTATCGTCGTTTCAGTCTTCGGACTTTTCCATGTAACGCCCGTTCAAGCTGCAACGTGCTCCGCTTCGGTCGCAACCATTACACAAACATCTTCACCAATCTTCTACGTTGACGATCCAACGTACAATTACGGCTACGTTTCCTACCAGGTGGCGACGGGGGCTAGCGGGTCATTTTCCGACCTTTGGGTAAAAGTGGATGGATTTACGAATACGTCACTACTTGGTCTAGCATCGACTGAGGATGGCTTGTACCATGTCGGCTCGCTTGGTACAAGCAGCTCGACGAATGTATATTTTCTGCTAAAAGGCGGTATCACCGCATCGGCGCAGTCTTACACTCTCCATTTATATAATGGTAAGCCGGGCGTTGGCGGCACGGAAACCTGCTCTTCGGCCCAGTCAAACAGCTCGGTTGCAACCACTATTCAATCTAGCAACAACACCGTTAGTTCCGTTACGTACACCGCCCCCTATTTAGGAAGCACTTTCACAATGACGGTCACAGGAGATACTGGTACGATTGGCTCGGCAGGTATTTTTAGCTACACCCCGGCATCACAAAGTAGTTGGAATGCTGACTGTTTGGAACTAAAAAGCACTAACCTTACAATGAGCGGCGGGAATACAGGTACATTTACAAACGGGCTCTATAGAAGCGGGCTCAGTTCTAGTACTACACACTACGTGATAACCTATACTTTTACGGCCAAATGTGTGACTTCCTCTTCAACGGCCGTGGTGCCGCTCAGTTATCTGAGCAGCGGCACACAGGTAAAACATACGAGCGTGTCGAACTATGGTACGCTGCCACCAATCGCTCCTGCTACCAATTCTCTTGTCATGACGAAGTCTGTCACCCCATCGGCGTCCACAACAGGCGGTACGGTGACGTACAAGCTAGATGTCACTAACAGCGGTCCAAGCCCATCAACGATTGATGATTTCTCGGACGTTCTTCCGTCAACGCCCGCCACGGTTCCGTATGTGACAAACTCTACCACCTATGATATGGATACCAGCGACGGAACTCCGGCCAGTTCAATTTCCGACCCGACTATCTCGGGCCAAAACCTGACCTGGGCGCGGGCATTTACCATTCCGAGCGGGAAAACCGCCGAATTGACCTACCAGGCGACTATTCCCTCAACCACGGGAAGCTACCTTAATTCCGCTGTCGCCCATTCGGGTGCGGCTCAAATTGACCAGACCGTTGACACAACAGACAACAAACCCGCCGTCGCCATTTACGGCGTGGGCGATCCCAGCATGGCGGCAAGTACGAAGACCGCTGAAGATATCAATGGCGGCAGCTTGCAACCAGGGGACGTCATTGAATACACCATCACTGCCAAAGACACTGGTACCAATGACGCGACTAACGTGCATATATCGGATACGATCGATACTAACACCAATAACCTCTCTAACGTCGTGATTGGCGCAGATGGAACCGATTGTGGCAATGGGTATGCTAACAATACCACCACCACTGCTCTGGATATTACCGGCATAACCGTAGGGCATGGCAGTAGTTGCGTGGTGACCTTCCGTGTAACGGTTAAATCTTCCGCGACGGCAGGTACGACTATCTTAAATAGCGCCAGTATTGTTCCCGGCAATGTGGGCGGTATTAGTGGTGATCCGTCATCCGCGCCTATGGTCGTTCACAAAGATCCTATCTTAAGTGTGACGAATACCGAAAATGATGCAGACAATGTCGTTACTGCCAACCAGGTTATTACCTATACAACGACTATTACAAATAGCGGCCAGAGCGATGCAAGCGGGGTAGATCTCTCTGGTACTATTACGGGGCCTGTCGGTTCACTCTCATCGCGGACGCTTACCAACTGCGGCCCCTCAACAACCTATGTAGATACATCGGCGTTACCATCGATTTCAATTGCCTCACTCTCTATCGCAGTAGGAACGCCGTGTGTCATCTCTTATACGGTCACGGTCAATAGCGGCGCGACAGCCGGCAGTATTACGAATGTTGCCAATGCCACAGCCGCGCGTGAAGGTGGTAATGATCCAAGTGCCGTTTCGGCCAGTACACTCCTCATAGGCGCCGTCGCGACACCACCGAGCTTATCGGCAACTATCAGCGAAAATGACGCCGATGGCTATGTAAACCCCGACCAGGTGGTAGCCTACACATTGAACGTGCAAAACAGCGGGCAAACAGATGCGACGACTGCGCTTACCAGTGCCATTCCCACTGGCATGGGTACACCATCGAGTATTACATATACCAATTGCGGTAGTCCAAGCTCATCATATAGCGCACCTACCTTAACGATTTCGTCAATCAGTATTGCCGCCGCCAATACCTGCACAATTACGTTTGCTGTGACGGTTAATTCGCCGCAAAATGAGGGAACAAGTCTGACTGTCGGAGTGAATGTTGCCCAAGCATCACAAGGCGGGAACGACCCGGCAAATGTAAATGCACCCACACTTGTTGTCGATGCGACTCCGATTCTAGCAATCACCTCCGCCGAAAACGATGCGGATAATACAGTCAGTCAGAATCAGGACATTGCCTATACTATCACGCTTTCCAATAGCGGCGACGGGCAAGCGACCGGTGTCCCACTTACCGATAGTTTTACCGGACCTGTCGGCAGCCCGAGTGATTTCACGTTCTCAAACTGTGGGTCTGGCTATACGAATAATAGTTCAACCAACGTCGATGTTTCAGGAATAGCAGTGCAGATCGGTGTGCCATGTGTTGTCACCTTCCATGTGACAGTGAACAGTAACGCCAGCGGTGGCAGTACCATCACAGACACGGCGAATGTAACGAGCGCCGCCGAGGGAGGGAATAACCCGATTCCCGTTTCGGCTTCAACACTCACTGTTGCGTCGCAGCCAAACATATCTGTAGCTGTCGCAGATGACGATACCGACAATGTAGTTACGCCGGGACAGACCGTTGGCTTTACAGTGACCATTTCAAACAGCGGGGGAATTGCCGCTACAACAAGCGCAGCGGTGGCAATTCCAACAGGCGCCGGGACTCCATCGAGCATAAATTTCACAAATTGCGGTTTAGCCTCGAGCTCCTACAGTGCGCCGACACTCACGCTTTCAAGCTTGACGGTCGGCATATCCGCTTCCTGTGTCATTTCTTTTAATCTACCCGTAAACTCGCCAAACACCGAAGGTCGAACACTTGTCGTAAATGCCGATGTCCCTCAGGCATCGCAGGGCGGCAATGATCCTGCAAGTGTCCCGTCGGACACGCTGACTGTCGATACAACGCCCAATCTTTCCACATCAACCTTCGCAATCAGTGATGCAAATGGTGGCACGTTAGCACCTGGCGACACTATTAACTACACGTTAACTATCAAGAATACGGGCAATGGTTCGGCTAGTGGGGTAGATGCCTCGAGCACCATGAATAGTCACGTTAGCCTGAATACGGGCGGCGTCAGCTTTAGTAATTGTGGCGGTAACGCAGATAGCAGCTCGACGACAAGTAGCCTTTTGGTCGCAAACCTTCAGATTGCAGTGGGAACAAACTGTGTGATTGCTTTTAATGGTACGCTTGCATCACTGCTAAATGAAGGAACCAGCATTAGCGGTTCAGCTAGCGTGACGGCAGCCAGCGAAGGCGGCAGCGGCGCATCGCCTTCGACAGGGAGCCTTACTGTCGATGCCACGCCCGCGCTTACGGTTGCCTCCAGCGAGAATGATGCAGATAACAGCGTGACGCCTGGCCAAGATGTCACCTATACCGTCGTCATCACCAACACGGGTAACGGCGATGCATCCGGGATTAGCTTGACCGACCCGGTGTCGGGTACGATAGGGAATGTGACGAACTTTTCTCTTACCGGCTGCGGATCAAGTTACAGCAATACTTCAAGTGGAACGACCGTTGCTCTAAGCGGACTCGCGGTAAATACTACAACTACCTGCAGTATTACATTCCATGTCACCATTAACAGTAATGCTGCTGGCGGAAGTACCGTTACCGACGCCGCAAATGCTTCGGCTGCCAACGAAGGCGGCAATAACCCGGCCGTCTCCTCGGCCTCAACCTTAACCGTTGCTACCGTGCCTGATCTTGGAGTGACATTGACGGATAATGACACAGATAATATCGTAGTGCCCGGTCAGACAATAGGATTCACATTAACGATTACTAATAGCGGCAACGGGACAGGGCATACTGGTGCTGTCATCACTATTCCTTCCGGACTAGGCAGCCCAGGCACCGTTCACCTTACTAGTTGCGGCGCAGCCTCGAGTTCTTATAACAGCCCGACATTGACGCTTTCTAATCTTGCAGTGACGACAAGTAGCAACTGCGTGATTACCTTTGACGGAATAGTTACGACGCTGGGTACTGATGGCGCAACCTTTAACACTATTGCAGACGTCGCTGCCTCAAGCGAAGGCGGCAATAACCCGGCATCTGTCGCATCGTCTACGTTTACCGTAGATACAACCCCAAATGTCGCGACCTCAACTTTTACCGTTGCCGATCATAATGGCGGCACACTGGCTCCCGGTGATGCGCTCGACTACACCCTTGCTCTTAAAAATACTGGTGACGGAACGGCAACCGGCGTCAACGTTAATAGCGCTGTTACAAGCCACGCTACGCTAACAACGAGCAGCGTTCATTTTAGCAATTGCGGCAGTAGTTATAGCGACTCATCAACTATAAGCGCGGTAAATATCACCAACCTACAGATCACAGTCGGCACCAGCTGCGTGATTAGCTTCAGCGCTGTACTCGACAACCCTTTAAATAACGGTACGGCCATTAACGGCACGGCAACCGTCGGTGCGGCAGATGAAGGGGGAAGTGGCGCGTCGCTAACATCGAACACCTTAGCCATCGATGCTACGCCGGCTCTTTCTACCAGCACCTTATCAGTAAGTGATTTGAATGGCAGCACGACCGCACCTGGTGACATTCTTGGTTATACACTGACGATTAAAAACACGGGTGATGGGCAGGCGACGGGAGTCCATATCGCCGACGCAGTGAATAGCGGCAGCTTGGATATAAGCTCCATTACCTTCTCACATTGTGGCAGTAGCTATACAAATACTTCTACGTCTAGCCACCTCGCCGTTACCGGGCTGCAAATTGCTGTTGGCACCGACTGTGTCGTTTACTTTGAAACACCACTCCATTCGCCGCTAAACGAGAATACGGCCATTACCGGTCAAGTGACTATTGACCCTGCGAGCGAAGGAGGAAGTGGCGCTTCTCCTGCAGCCACTACGCTGCATATCGATGCGACTCCGCAGCTTGGCGTCACCGTTACGAATGACACTACCGGAAATACAGTCAGTCTTAGCCAGTCGGTAACAATGCAGATCCATATCACTAATACCGGTGACGGTCAGGCCACAGGCGTACCGCTCGCTTACATCCTTAGTTCGCCCGGCCAGAATATCACCAGCATCACCACTAGTGGCTGTGGTAGCAGTCCGGGCCAAAGCAATACAAGCACAACGCTCAATTTTACTAGTCTTCAGATCGACGTCGGCACAGCCTGTATTGTTACCTTTACCTTCAGCATTTCAGGAAGTGCCTCCAACGGCGACATGCTCGCGCAAACAGTCGACGTAGGAGGGAGCGCCGAAGGGGGTAATAACCCACCCCCTATCGCAGGCACGCCGATTACAGTAGATCTTTCAAATGCCGCTCCTAACGCACCGACGAGTGTCGCCTCGGCGCTCCTGCAGGGTGACCACCAACTAAATGCCGCAGGAATTGACAGGGCATCGCTCAGTGCTACATTAACCGATCCTGATAGCGGCGACCAAGTACGGTATCGCATCCAGATCGCGGCTGACACGGGGTTTAATGATGTCGCTATCGATTACCGCTCGCCGCTGGGCGCGCAGGGAGGGAGGGCGTATACCTATCAGGAAAATAGTGGCACATACATTACCGGGAGCGGCTCAACCGTTTTGACGGATCGCCCATACTACCTGCGAATTCGTACGGAAGATAATAGCGGAGCAAATAGTACCTGGCATACTATTTCAGGTATCGCATTCACCTACGACACTGCTGCTCCCGTAGCTCCGACAACGCCATTTTTGGTTGGCCACGCGGGCGTTGGTTCGGCAACGATCGGCTGGAATGCTACTGTCGATAGTCATCCACACCCCCTTATTCCATATCGTATAGAAGCCTCTCCAACGGCAGATTTTACAGCCTTTACGGATGTTGATACATCAGATCTATCTCATTTCTTTAGTAGTCTCTCGACCAACGCCCATTATTATTTCCGACTCTACGTTCGCGACGCGGCAGGGAATATCTCTATTGCTAGCTCCGTCTTGAGTGTTTTTATCCCAGCAGCCGCTAGCCCCACTCCGTCTTCGCCTTCCAGCTCTTCTATGGTTCCTTCAATACCAGCAACCAGCCCACCCGCATCACAAGCCACACACTCATCGGCGTCTCCAATGTCCAAATCACCTTCGTCTTTGACGGCTCCTGCTACATCCGCTTCCGGAAATGGCACGACAACAGTTGTCATTTACGTACGAGACGCACGCGGCAACGCTGTCGACCACGCGAAAGTAACACTGCATTCCGAACCGCGGGTCGCCTATTCAGCCAAAGATGGCTATGTAAAATTTGCGAACGTTCCTATCGGCCGTCATACCGTGATAGTAGAATATGCAGACCTGACGTCAACCGCTCCGGTAGATGTCAAAAATGGCGTTCAGGAGCTGCATATTACGCTTACGCTCAAAAACCTTCATACGACGGACCGGTGGTGTTGGCTGTGGTTGTTGCTTATCCTGCTGATCATTCTCTTCTTGATTTGGCGCTATTATCGCTGGCGAAAAAGGCGCAAAGAAGGAATTCAGAGACAATTAACTTGAGCGAACCTAAGGAGAGAATAGTAACGAATAATCTAGACCAGGATGCTCAGCCATGAGATTATTACAGATACAAAAGAGTTTGAACCAGACTCTTTTTGTTTTCACACCCCTGTTATCGTAGTTCTGATCCCTCCACTCGGTATTGAAACGGAATTCGTAAATCTCCTAATTCCATTTCTGATATACCTACCACTTATCCACTAGGCTGCGTTTTGTAATAGGTACCCCGCAATCACTCTAGGGTAGAGTTATTCTGCCAGCCGACCATAGTTCCTCTGATCGGCGAACACAATTCAATGACGTGCCATACTTGCTTGTATGACTCTGTGCTGCACAACTAAGGCAGCAAGTGGGTTTACAATTGAGGCGTTTCTTCCTTCACCCTCATCGGATCTACTTATGTGATCAATGTCGCTTCTGATCGCTTCTTCGCGTGGCACAGCGACAACGCCCTGATCTGTCCTCTCTAACCTTTCAAAGGCCCCGTGAAAGTGAGGCATGATTTGTAAAGACATCGCAAGTCTATAGGCAAGCGGATCACGGCTGTAGTAATCACGTTCTCCTTCAAAGTAGGGCCTTATAACTGATTGCACCTTCGGAAACATAGTGTGACCTTGCAGTATATCATCACTGTTAAAGTCAACGATTTGTTCGCCCCAGCGAAGCTGGGGTTGTCCGATCGCACTGATAAGCTTAATTGGCATATGACTCGCTAAAGCTTTAATCTCAGCCGGGTCGCCACTTCTATAGACATTCCTTGTATCTAAGGCTGTCCATATCCAGTATCCCGCCGTACCTTGAAAACCAGTATCGATCAGAACGCTTGACGGCTCATCATAAAGGGATAGATTATATCTCGCGAAAAATTCAGGTGCAAGTGGCGATTGTGTATCACGTATCCATTCCCAAAGTCGAATACTCCCAGGTAAGAGCTGAGACTGTTTGTCCGGATGAGTAATGGCGTATGCATCAGCCATCAACTCTGCGTCTCGAGCAAGAAATAGCAATCTTTTATCACCGTAAAGTTCAGCAAGATAGTCAGCGAGAGCTAGTATATGGGGCAAACCGCTCTCCAGCTCTAGCAGAGTGTCCTCCATGTGTGGCCTCTCGAGCCCCATTGCTTCGCCAGCATCTAAAATATGATCCGCAGAGAGACCTCGCTCTATAAGGGCAGCCATTTCTTGCGGTAATGGGCGGTAGGGGCGATCGAGAAATCCTATGATCTCTGCGCGAAAAGGATTTTGTGGTTCAATTTCGTGATGTGATTGTCGTTCTGTCATAGAAGGGCTAAGGCTACTTTATCTGTTATCGACTTTAAAAGCAATACGCGTCCATGCGGCTGCCCGGAATAGATTATAGGAGTCTTCTGAAATTGCCTGATAAGATCATTGAATCACACCAAAGGGTGTCGAGGCGGTATACAGGGCAAGGACTAGGGACAGCGCCGGTCGCAATATTCAGCCGACCAATCCTGACGGGTGCTACGGATGTCGGAAGCCAAAGGTCGACGGCGGCCACGCATAGCCGTATAGTATCCCACCAAGAGCATAGGCCCTACCGTCACCGATTCGAGCTGCATGGATTTGCCTTGACACCGAATAATCGATATAGGAGGACAGTGGTGCACTTTATTTTCTCAGTTGAGAGTGATATATTAAATCTGCCGGAGATGCTGGCAAGAGGGCCTCCTCTAAAAAGAGATGGTAGGGAATCATCGCATGCAATCACCAAATGAGGCTAGTACTTCAGGCGGGACTGGACGCGGAAAGTGTCATGCGCGGAAGCTCGGAAGGGCTTGCAGCTGTACACAGTTCACCGGTCAGGGCATCACATGCCAGACCCGTGGCTGTGGCCATAAAATGGGCAAGCATCACTCGGGGCTAGAATTCATCCGTTGCGGACCAGACTGCTCTGTGTGATCCTTAAGGTTCTGCTCTGGCGCCCTTGGTTGGGTGCTAGGGCAGAACCGCAGAAGAACAACATAGTGCGTATTCTATTCTACCATGCAAAAACTTGAGCTCGATATTACGAGTCATTATTCTGTACGCTAACTACGAAGTCTAGGTGTAGCGCCCAGCGGCACAAGCTGTATGTCTTGCCTATGTTCCTCATCGCGAACACCATGTAAACCACCAAATCTTCAGTAACTCGGAGGTATAACTATAGCACCTCTTCTAACACATGATTCTTCAGTATGGGTTTGGATAACGCTCCTGCCCACAGCCAAGATGCACATCAAAGGTGGCCAGAACGGTCTATGGTGCCGATGTATAGCCTGACATAGAGAAATCAGCTATTTTGCTGCTTTTCTTTACGGACTTTTTAGCATGCTAGGTAATAGGCGAATCCTTGGTAGTGATCGGTTGGGCCGTACGCTTCTCGTGAATATATGTGGTAATGTGAAAGGCTATTTTACAGGCTCGACAGTCCTATATCAGCAATAGTGCCACAGGGATCGACAAGACAGCTGCGGTCATTTTTGCAAGCATAACACACCCAATCATGCCAGGATTAACACTGGCGACAAACCCCAAGTGATCACCAATAACAAACGCGCCGCTTACCATGAACGCGCTATTGAGAACCTTACCGCGTTTGTCCATTTTCTCAAATGTATGGAGCATAGGGAGATTGTTAACGGTGCTTGTTAAGAGTCCGGCGACACTCGCGCTATTAATTCCTAATATTACTCCTATCTTTCGCAGGGGTGCGTCGGCTTTCGTCATAAGCAGCTTCACAAGAGGGAATGCCCCCATAAGAACAATAGATATGACACCAACAGTTTTTATTCCTGATGTAAGTGGTGTCATTCCGGGTATTACAACAAACCCCGTGAGCAATTCTACGGATGATGCTATGAGTCCTATCGCGCTTAATATGATGATGGTTTTTCCCAAGTAGGCAGCTGCCTTCATTGTGTGATGTGGAAAAAAATGAAGAGATAAAATAATGACAAGTGACAAGAGCATAAGGGGTATGCTATTGAGCAACACTTCCTTTAGAGGGAAGGCGGCAGCCGTACCTCCAATAAACGCACCGATTGGGATAGTCACAAGCCCGGCGAGTAGACCCTTAAGGAGCAAGTGGTGATCATCTTTATGGACCACATTCAATGCGACAGGTATAGAAAACACAATCGTTGCGCCGAGCATTGATGCTACCATGAGCCCCGAAAAGACGGCTGATGTAGGCGTAAGTGCGAGTGATTTCGCTATAGGATAGCCTCCCATATCAACGGCCAAAAAGCTGGCGGCCATGGATGGATCCGCACCGATCGCTCGTAAGGCGGGCACGGCGATTGGGCGCATGAATACACCTAAGACAGGTGCGAGACTGAGTATACCGAGCATGGCAATCGCGAGTGGTCCAAATGTTTTAAGCCCATTCTCAAATTCTTCCCCTAGGCCGAACTTATTACCAATACAGTAGTCAACCCCACCCAAAACAATGCCTATACTAAGTATCCCGAGGATGATCGTGTTTATATTCATAAGCTTTTTGATTATATATCAAATAACTTATTCGCGGCACTTTCTTACAAAATAAAAAACACAACAATAATACTGTAGACACCACGTAGGTCCATCAAATAAGATACTTTGGTGACTAAAAGCATAACCACAATCCAAGATCGCATTACAACATATAAACAGCATATCGACGAGCGAGCCTCGACACTTATGGGCTACCCGGAAAGTATGCACTTTGACTATACTGCCATTAGTGAGCTAATGCAGTACAACATCGATAATCTCGGTGACCCGTATTCGGATCTCCTCTATGGAGTTAATTCATGCGAGTTTGAACGCGAGGTTATTTCGTATTTTTCAAACATGTATGATTTATCAGAGGATGACGCTTGGGGCTATGTGACATCGTCCGGTACAGAAGGCAATTTATATGGTCTCTTTCTGGGCCGTGAACTGCATCAAGAAGCGGTGCTCTATTATTCAGCAGACGCTCATTATTCCATTGCTAAGGCAGGGCGCCTTCTTCGTCTGCCTATGCGTGTTATCGAATCACAGCCTAACGGTGAGATTAATTACACGTCCTTACAAGAGGCTATAGATAATAACCCTGGCAAACCAGCTATTGTTGTTGCTACAATTGGCACAACCTTTACGGGTGCAATTGATAACGTCGATAAAATTGCCGCTATCTTCAAAAATAGTGGCCGCTCCGATTTCTATATCCACTGTGACGCAGCCTTGTCAGGCATGATGCTTCCGTTTATGAAGGGGACGGGTATTCCACGAATTAGCTTTGAAAAACCAATTGGCAGTGTATCCGTATCCGGCCATAAGTTTATTGGCGCACCTTATCCATGTGGCATTGTTGTTGCACGAAAAGAACACGTTGAACGTATTCAAACGGCAATCGAATACATTGGCGCCCTCGACAGCACCATAGGGGGGTCGCGTAATGGACAAGCCCCTCTTTATCTCTGGTATGCTTTGAAAACACGAGGGCATAACAAGGGTTTCGAAAAGGAAGTAAAAAGAAGCTTGGAGATGGCAGACTATCTTTGCAGTCAACTAGATACAATTAACTATCCACATGATCGTAATCAATTCTCCAATACAGTAACATTTAAAGAACCGGCGGAAAGTGTTGTGCGTAAGTGGCAACTGGCGCGTGTTCGTGGAAGAGCACATATCATAACCGTTCCCCATGTGACAAAGCAGAAGATCGATGCATTTATCGATGATCTTAGAACATAATTCTTTAGGGATCCATTGTCTGAGCCTAAGAGGTGATCATCATAACCAAGGCCGCTCATGCGCTTTGTGAGATACTAATGAAATATACATTATACTGAAGATATGCCTAAACGACTACAAGTAATAAGGATTGGTAGGCTTACTGTAAAGATACGGTCATTCGTGGTGCTGGCCGCTTGCTTCTTGATACTAACTGGCGCTGCTGTTGGTTTTATAATGACGCGTCATTTGTCATTACAACTAACAAAACAGTCCACGGCACATAACGGCTCTCGTACGCCAGGCGTATCCACCCCTTCGTCTGCAACCATGCAAAAAGGCAACGCAAAGCAACACTCAGCAGATAGTGGTGCATCAAAGGCAGGAAGTACTGGAAGCCCGTCAGGCTCAAAAACGGTTACTGGCAAGGGCTCTGCCAGTGGTTCCTCGACAACACCATCAGGATCATCCGGCAGTAGCTCATTGAGTTCAGGCGGAGGATCTCAGACTCCCGCGCCCCCAACCCCGGGACCTTTAAGTGTAGTTTCGGTGACCAACCTTACGGCAACTGCAAGTCCGCTCAGCTCCACACAGTGTCGTATTAATCAATCGGTATCATTTAGTACTAATGGTAGCGGTAATGTCTCGGTGACCTGGCTGGTATATAGCAACCATACCGCGTCGGCAGCCTATAATCCGGCTGTACATACCTTCACAGCAGCGGGTACGCAGTCTGACAGTACAAGCTCATCATGGCAGGGATTAGAAGCAGGTGATAGTTACAGGGTGAGCGCTCTGCTGACAAGTGGTTCGATAACGCAAATGGCGGGCCCAATTACGATCAGCAGTTGCGCTAGTGCCCAATCACTTCAGACGCCAAACCAGACATCATATATGAGTAGCCCCGTGGCGGGCAGCGGCCTTGTCATTAATCAGAATGCTGACACTCTTTTTACAAATAGTTGTTCTATGAACTTGCAGGCTAGCTTTAGCGTAAACGGGCCGGGGAGCGTGCAGCCAGTGTATGTTATTACAAGTAGTAGCTCCATAGGTGCTACACTGTACTCGCAGAACCAGTGGAGCTTTACGGGGCCTGGGAGTGCAACGGATAGCTCATATATTCGAATGCCCCATTTACCAAGTGGATTATATAGCATTAGTGTGAAGCTGAATGTGCTTGGCGACCCATCGCACTCATCTACCTATGGACCGGTAGTGAGCGCTTGCTCCTAGTATTGTTATGTACAGACTGGGATTACCCGCCACGTCCGTCTGTCAAACGACCTGCTCGCTTTCGGACTCACAATACGAAAATATATAATTTTCGATCGTTTCAAAAAGTATTTGATGTAATCCCAGCTAGCACCCTACCTACATAATAATTTAGATTTACTTTTAAACGTTATTATGCTATAATATATACATACCCTGGGAGGTAAAATGCTGTCGAGCATCTGACTTATTGACTATGACGCTCATTTTTCAGATAAATCCCTACGAGGAGGCCAACAGACAACCCACAGGAGTATCGTATGTCTAACATCAACTTCGCCCGTATCGCCGGTGCACCGCCCTCGCCATTCTTGGAAGAGGTACGGAAGGCCCGAGCGGCTCTTCTCCAGGAGCGCCGCGACCACATGGACGTCCAAATCATCATCACTGATGATGAAACGCCCATCACTATCTGGATGCAGCGTGGCTTCGAAGGAAGCGCGTTCACCTACCTAGTGACCGATGGCACACCTGTCCTGGGAGAGCTCACCGCAAACCAGTGCGTCATCGATGACGGAACGTTCGTCCTCGAGATTGTCGAAGCCTGGCTACGGATCACCACCATCAAGGCTTACGTCAGGCGGGGCTGTGATCTGCAGCAAGTCCAAGCGCTGATACGCAGCGCGTATGAAACGCGCTGCGAGCTCCGTAGGACAAGCAAGTCCGCTCCAGACGAGGAGCGCACCATCGAGATGGTGATCAAGAAAGTACAGAAGTAGCCATGATGTTAGACTGGCCCGTCTCTTAATGAGACGGGCCAGCTTTCATTTTTATGTACATTCTATTGTAGATTACCATTCTAACTCCTTAATACTACAAGACACTCATAATTCGAGCAATCATTCCTTGTTTGGGTCGTAGCCAACGAGCAATATCGGCCACTACAGCCGGATCGATATGCTGGGGAGGGTCATATTCGGCGGGCGATGAGGGGCCCTTACCGGGAAAGAAGAGGTGGTTATCGGCTTTATATATTCGAATCTTAACATTAGGTTTCTGGCCGACCCCCGCCTTCCACCGTGACAGGTCATCATCAACCGTTACCTGGTAGTCACGTCCCCCTTGCATAATGAGCATGGGTTTTCCTAGTGTTGCCGCTGTAGCAACCGGATCGTAATTGCGCACGCTCAGCCAATACGCACCCGAGAAACCAAAAGGTAGCTCGCTTGCTGGCGTCGACATTGAGAGGTTGGGGCTATCCACTAGCGCGGCTTGTTTTTCTATCATAGCAACCGCGGCTGTAGTAGAGGTAGTAGAATTGAGAGAATCTACATATCGCGCGACGCGAACAGCGGCTCGTTGCATTGGCTGTGCATCTCCAGCCATAATCACAAGCCCGGCTACCGACGGCTCGGCCGCGGCTACCTGGGGAGCCACTTTGCCGCCCATGCTATGACCTAAGATAAAAATTTTGTGCTCATCCACGCCCTGTTGTTGTTGAAGCAAACGAACTCCGGCTACTGCATGGGGTACGTACTCATCCATCATGGTAAACTTTGGCGATGCAGCCACTTGACTATGTACGTAGTTCACTTTGTCAAAGCGCAGTACCGCAATGCCGCGACTAGCCAGACCCCAGGCAATATCTTTAAGCGGCTTATTGGCGCCGTTCGTCTCATCTCTATCAAATGGGCCACCGCCACCGAGTAATACCACTCCCGGGTAAGAGCCGGACCCAGCGGGAATGCTTATGGTTGCTCCTACATCAAGAGAATCAGCTGTTACCGTCACCTCATGTTCAGTGAATTTCCTTAATTTAGCATATGAAGGGGGTAACCATTCCGCTGCGGCAGGTGCCAGTCGAAGACCGTTGAGCAAGCCCTGTTCATCAATAGACATGAATATCACTAGCTCGCCATGTTCAAACATTACAGGCGTACGTGTCCGGATACCTTGGTCAGTTTGCTCCGTTGTCGACTCGCCGATATATTTAACTGCTCCACTCTTGCTTACTTCACTCGACCAAGCAGTGTGGATTGTTTCAGCAGAGGCTACGGCCCTGAGTTGAGACGAAAAGAGACTCTCAACCTCCTTAAAGCGTTCATCCTTCATCATACCCGCGACCTTTATCGCAATCGCTTGAGCCTCTATTTCCGTCATATACGCCCTCCATGTTTATACAAATGACTCTCTCCTTATTGTATAGAAAAAATGATTATATACAATATAATTTCACGCATATGTGAAACTATTGAATAATAATGCTATACAAGCTAAACTAACTACATGAACAAAGACTTACTGGCATTCATTGAGAAAGTAGGTATATTCGGAGCCCAAAATGGCACTCCCCGAAGTGTCTCGCGTGTTATCGGCTATCTTCTTATTTGTGAACCAGCAGCGCAATCCGCCAAGCAAATTCAAGAAGGTCTGCATCTTTCAGCCGGGGCCGTGAGCAATGCACTCTCGCTCTTAAAAAGAGCAGGGATGATTCGGCCTGTGAGTATCGGAGGCACGAGGAGTCTACTGTACGAAATTGACCCTAAAAGCTGGAAGAATACTATTGAACAACGTCTAAAAATAGTACCAAACGCCCTTGAAGTGGTCCAAACCGGCCTCACGCTTGCCCCAAGCAACAAGCGCCTTATGACAATGCGCCGTGTGTACGAAGCTTTCGAGCAGGAATCTGTCAGGCTTATACAGAGGCTCGATGAGATAGAGTGAAAGTTCTATTCCAGAACCTTCTCTCCAGTGATGGTATTATTTGTTAAGTCATCCCTGTAAAATAGAGCTATACTTCTTCTCGACGACAACACTATATTGCCAATATAAGTTAATTATAGTATAATATAAATCGCTCCGCTCGTAGTATATCCGTCTAGGAGGGATGAACATGCAGAAGCTGAAATGGCTCGCTGCTCTTCCGAATGTTGCGGGCTTGAACCCGCAGAGCAAGGCAACGCTCATCGTGTACTTCGCCGCTAACCGCTACACGGTCGAGCAGATCGTCGATCTGGAGCAGGAAACTCTGATTGGCGTGATCAAGTTCGCGCTTCAGTGTGACAACTCCATCGCAGTAGCGACGGCCCAAGCAACAACCGAGCTCCTGGTCGACCTCATCGCGACCGCCGACTCGCCGCCTTCGGAGGCCGAGTTGAAGAAGTTCATCGTGGCCCGGCAGCTTCAGTTGCAGCCGAAGGCGAACATGATGTCCATCTACCAGGTGCTCACGTCCGATGATGCGACCTACAACAGCTTCACGGTAGACCCTCTGACGGGGAAGACCTTCAACCCGGTATGGTTGCAGCTAGCCATCGAGCAGCTCTACGGGTTGGACCCGTGTAGGTAGCACGAGCAGAGCGTACAGGTGAAATCTCCGGACTTCTCCTGTAATCCCCGTCGCCCGAGCTGTATTATGGCTATGGGCAACGGGGTGTGCTTTGCATGTTTCCATAGAATAATATACATTTTGTTTTAAGTGATCACTTCACTCTTTAGCATTCATATAGGGAGTACGTTCTGACCCGACGTCTGTCCGACTTAGAATTTTTCTAATTCGATACTCAACTATTGATACCGACTAAGCTAATATGTTAACGTGAAAGAGGTTGCAAAACTCAAGAAGCCCCCAGAAAGGGCTATTTTTATGCCAAGAACCGAGCTATATCTTATTAGACATGCCGAAACGGTTATGAACGTTAATCCTCACATAGTTGGCGGCAGAAGTAATGAAACACCGCTCACTCTAAGAGGCATAGAGCAAGCAAAGCGTTTAGGCCGTCTACTGGTTTTAAAAGGCATTATTCCGAACAAAGTGTTCACCTCACCAGCTATAAGAGCTATCGATACTGCCCGCTACTCTTTAGCGGAAATGGGCTTAAATATCGAGCCATCGATACAAGAGGCCATACAAGAACTGGGACAAGGGTCTGCTGAAGGGAAGCTACGAGCGGATATATACACCGAGGCGGTCAAATTGGATATCGCGAGACTAGGTAAAAACTTTAAATTTGAAGGTGGCGAATCCATGAATGACGTAGGCCAAAGAATGAGCGATTGGATATCAGAAACATTTACCAATAATGACTCCGGAAAGTATTTGATCTACATTCACGGGGGCGCCATAAAATATCTGGCATCACATATTTTAGACGTAAGTCATCAGCAAACCTACGAAACTGAAATCGGTAATACATCTGTAAATCTCTTCGTCCTGCAAGATGGAGTGTGCAGAGTTGCATATCTTAACCGTGATGTAGAAGAAATCTAGTCACCCAAGAAGATTAGCATCAAATCCCTCATGCTCTGATATACTACAAAATATGAATACCGAACCCGAGCTTTCCCCGGGTGAAGCATGCCGTACGCACTCGCTCACCCAGCAAGATTTTGCACGAATGTGTAATGCAGACGGGAGCCTAAAAAGCCAACCGCAGACGACAACATTCAGCTTAAAAGACGATCCATCCAAAACAGTCACTGTGGACAATTCTGTGCTGTATATCTGCGGCGGGCTACTTCTTTTGATAATAATAGGCATGATCGTGCTACTGGTTCGTCGATACACCAAAAAGAATAAGAGAATATAGCCAGAACCGAACCGATTCCTCGTTCAGGTTCTGTAGCGCCCACGAATTTCTTGCATTTACTATTCAACAAAAATAAATCCTTATTTATGGTAGCTATAGTAAGACGACCTTCCAACTCTACTAGTATTTGATACGCTATATATATGACAATACTCGATACTTATAAAGTTGCACCACTTACGATGATCTTTTTAATCGATGGCAGCAGAATACTTACACTCAAGCGTAATGAAGATAAAAAGATCTATCCTGGTAAAATCTCTGGCTTTGGAGGCAAAGTTGAGCCTGGTGAAGACATTGAAGCCTCAGCTCGGCGCGAATTCCTGGAAGAAACTGGCCTTGAAGTTGAAAGAATGAATTTCCGTGGCACATTTATTCGTATCCTCGATAATGGGTATATAAACGAAATCTACATCTTTGTCGCCCAAGGCTTCACTGGCGACCCATCGAAAACTTCAAATGAAGGGTCAATTGAGTGGCGGACAATCGAAGATCTTCTAAATCACCCTGATACCGTTGACCACATACCACTCTACTTAAACCAAGTTATCGCTGGTACTGATTTTTACTGTGGCATTGCCGAATATATTCAAAATAAAAAAACATCCTATACCGATAACAAAACTCACTTTGACGACCGGCGCTAGAAGAGCGGCTCCGCCTGTCGGGCTTATCCACAATAAGCAAATAAATTATTGCATTTTTAGACCGTATGGTCTAAAATATAACCATGCAGTCAAAGAGCGATGCAACTACACCTCAATTTACCCGCACACAACAAGCGCGGCGCCAGGATATATTACTGGCAGCCATTGCGGCTATTAATAGTGGGGGATATGCAGCGGCATCGGTTGAAAAGATTGCGGAACATGCCGGCACAACCAAAAGTACCGTGCTCTATCACTTTAAGTCAAAGGAGGCTATCAATAGTGCGCTAGTTGCGATGGTGTTTGAAGAAGGTGCCACGTATATGACACCGTACATTCTAAGTGCTAAAAACAGTCGTGAAAAATTACAAAATTATCTCACTGCTAATTTGCGATTTATCGCTGAACATTCGGCTCAGGTCGCCGCCGTTCAACAGATCGCGCAAAATATTGATAAAAAAGAGTTTGCCACAAGCTCAGACCTAATAGAAAACGACGCTCCTGTCATGTGGCTAAAAGATATGCTCGAAGAAGGGAAAAAAACGGGTGAGTTCGGCCAGTTTGACTCGTATGTCATTGCTGTTAGTATTCGCCTTATCATTGATAGTGCACCGTCATACATTTTGACGCACCCATCTATCGACGTAGAGCATTATATTAGTGAACTTGTGCAACTATTTGACAAAGCAACCTCAATTAAATAAAGGATTTACCGTTATGAACCAACCAAACATGCAAAAAATACGTACAACCATTGCAGCGCTCGTCGGAGGCTACATTGCTATTAGTTTTGGCGCCATTGTCGCCCTTTACATTATGCGAGCGAACACGCAGTTTGCCAGCAAAGAGGCATGGGTACATGGAATTATCATTGCTGCTACCGCCATTCTTATGGGCATACTAACACGGCTGACGGCAAAAGGTAACGCAAAATCATACCTGCGTCTGCGCATTACTACCTTTATTTTACTGATTGCGATTATCGTTACAACGGCTATCCCCGACGATTTTCCACTTTGGATGAAAGCCGAACAAGTTGTGAGCGGTCTATTACTGCTTGGTGTTGTTGTACTTCTCAACTCCGGCAAAACTCGCGCATCGTTTAAATAAATCCTGCCTCGATATACCCATGATTATACAAAAATACTTCCATATGGAGGTATTTTTGTATAGCCAAGTGTAGGTAATGTACAAGTCATATATAGCCAGATTAAAATAGGCTTCCTAGTCTGGTGCTTTAATCATAAAAGTTACATATGCCGTCCGCCCCTTGCTGGGGGCGGACGGCATGCGGCGTCACGATAGAACGCTGGACCCCTGCGAAGGTAGGATGCTAGTCCACCCACCACCTCTTGCACTTGCTGCACTGGGGCAGGAAGAGCCTCCGCGGGTAGACTGGGCCGGCCAGGATCGCAGCCCCTTCGCTTTCGTACGTGGTCTTGTCTTTGTGCGCTGCGCACGGGTCGGAAGACGACCCGTTGCCACTACCGCGCCGGCCCTTTCCCTTTCCGAATTTCACTTCAGGATCTCCTTAGAAATCAGCCACGAACTGGGTCGAAACTATTTTATAATATTCTCTATAAAATAACAAGAGAATAGTTGCTTGCCAAATGTATACTCTTCTGTGGCGCGACGGGATATTGTGGTAATGAGCCAAGTCTTTCGTTCGACTGAACACCAGTGAAAAAGCGAGCTATCCCGGTTGTTACTTTGGCTTAATAAGGTTTATTTTTCCGCTCGCACCTCTCTTAATTGAGGCAACTTTACGGATGGTGATCGTAGGCACAACCGCTCCACGCTGAGCGAGTGCGTCTTTTAGCTGGCTCTTTATCTTTGCAGCACTAAAGCCGGCTCGGGTACCGCTAACAACTATATCTAAGCTGTCCTCCTTTTTGATTAGTTGCCAATTATCAATCGGCTGCGTATCCATAATTTTATGAAACACAATAGGGTGAATACTTACAGTGCCAGCGTTTTTTGTCTTGAGCTTTAAATATTCTTCGCTCCGTCCTTGGATGCTGTCGATTAATACAAAAGGCTGCCCACAGGAGCAGGGCGTTGGAGAGAGGCGCACAGAATCACTAATTTCGTAACGAATGAGCGGCTGAGCGTATTTAAAAAGGGCGGTTATGAGTAGCTTTGAGCCATATTCCCCCGGCGCCACTGGATTATTGTTGGCGTCAACAACTTCACAAATAATGCGATCTTCCATAATGTGCATGCCTTCATGGCGGTCACATTCCAAGGCAATGCCACCAACCTCAGTCGCAGCGTATGTATTAAAAAGAACATTTCCCCACGCCTTCTCCATAAGGGCACGAACTTCGGCGGTAAGCACCTCCGACCCGCTGAGCACCACGCGCGGTGAAATACTGAGGTCGCCCTTCATCTGAGCATTTGCCAGCGGACGGCCAATGGAGGCGTAGACACTTAAAATATCAGGCTGAAATTTATTAAGCTTAGAGACTAATTCTTCAGTAGACTCGCTCGCTGCAAGGGTGATACCCGGCATGAGGAGTTGCTTTAAAAAGGTCGATCCGCCCTGGGAGGACATATGAAAACGCAATGATGAGGCAACGGCGGCTGTTTTTGCTCGATGAGTCAGACTAGGTTTCAGGCCAGTCCACCTCCCAAGCCGAGCCACTAAAAAAGCCATGACGCTTGTCCACTCTTTGTCGTTGAATAAAAAGATACCTGGCTTGCCCGTACTACCCGAAGTTGCTACAATTCTATATTTGCCATGGAACTTTTTAGCAGCCTTCTCACTATCCATATAGTGGCGCACATCATCAAGAGTTATATTCCTATCGGTCATAACCTCATCGAAATGAGACATAAGGGTCTCTTTATTTAAAACGGGCAGCTTTTCTAAAGGTGCATCAAAAAGTCCTTGATGGAATTTTTGATAAAATGGGGACTTTGCATACGCATACTCACGCACCTGTTTAAGACGCTCAGCTTGATGCGCCTCAAGCTGAGCACGAGTCCAGTGTTCGCTCTTTTTGATATCGCTAGTTTCTGATACTAATTGTAGCAATCTCATATAATAAGTTTAACAGGTCGTTTCGTAGACTTTAAGTGACGTGCCTAGCCGAGACTTTCAATGTCGTGAGAGCATATAGCGGAGGGTTATGGTAGGTTATAGACGCACTAGTTCGATGTTTTTCGCCTAAATAGCCACCCGGCCAATATGTATGCTACTACTATAATTCCCGTAAACCAGATAAGTGTGAGTTTTACATGGTTCCCTACAGGCTGTCCGAGCAGGAGCGCTCGTACAGCATCTATTGCGTGAGTCATTGGTTGGTTGTTGGCAAAAACTTGCAGCCATTTTGGCATAGTTTCTGTCGGCACAAAGGCACTGCTGGCAATAATCGGCAATATTAAAATCATGCCGAACTGCTGTACTGCCTCAACGCTTTTCCCGATTAGCCCAATGAGTACCGCAACCCACGACAAAGCAAGCGTGACAAGTGCCGTGAGACCAAGTGCTGTTATCCACCCGATAGTGTCCGCATGCGGTTGGAAGCCAAATATTAGGCCAGCAGCAATCATTACTACTGTACCGACCATGGTACTGAAGAGTGTAGCAAATACATGGCCAGTCAGAATTGCCGACTTGTGCATTGGTAAGGTACGGAACCGATCGATGACACCAGTGAGCATATCGGTTGCTACGCTCGTGCTTGTCGTAACGGCCGTAAGCGCTGCGTTTTCTATAAATATGCCGGCAATAACAAAGCTAATGTAGTTTTCGCTGCCACCGGTGCTGATGGCACCCCCAAATAAGTATTTGAACATCACAATCAGCAGTATCGGCTGGAGTGCCGCTCCCGCTAGCTGATCTGGTTCGTGTTTTATGCGCTTGAGATTGCGCGTAATAAGCACCAAGGTATCCCGCACTGACCAATACATGCGTGAATGGTGGGGTTGTGCTGCAACAAATACCGTCTGGGCCATTATTTTTTCTCCTCATTATGATTAGAAGTGAGCCTCATAAATACATCGTCCAAGCTTGGTTGCTCCACACTATAACTGCTAATAGCTATGTGTGCGTCGGTGATCCGCTCCATAAGCGTCGCAAGCTCTTGTAGGCCACCAAGAGTAGTGTTTATTGTCGCAAAGCTTACGGTGCGTGTTGCTGGTATTGTAGTAAGTACTTGTTTTGGAGCGAGCGAGGCAAGCTTACTAAAGTCGTCCTCGGTCGCTGCCGTAATGACAAAACGCGTAGCACCAAGCTGAGCTTTTAGCTGAGCAGGCGAGCCTTGAGCGACTATTCGGCCATTATTGATAAATATGATAGTATCCGCCAGACGGTCAGCTTCCTCAAGATACTGCGTCGTAAGAAGCACAGTTGTTCCTTGCCGCACGAGCTCCCGAATACTTTCCCATATCGCGCTACGGCTTGTTGGGTCAAGTCCTGTTGTGGGCTCATCAAGAAACAGGACACGAGGAGCGACGATCAGACTAGCTGCAAGGTCAAGTTTGCGTTTCATACCACCAGAATAAGACTTGAGTGGCTTATTGGCCGCATCTGAAAGGCCGAATTGTTTAATAAGTTGCATAGCGCGAACTTTTGCATCCTTGGCACGGAGCTGATGTAATTGCCCAAACATGACGAGGTTATCGAGGCCGGTTAACTTCTCGTCGATTGAGGCCGACTGGCCAGTTACACCAATAATACTCTGCACCTTCTGCGGCTCGCGCACTACATCGTAACCCCCGATGGTTGCATGACCGCTATCTGGTTTTGTCAACGTAGTAAGCAAGCGAACGGTTGTTGTCTTACCCGCACCGTTCGGGCCAAGTAGTGCTGTCACCGACCCTACGGGAACATCAAGACTGAGGTTAAACAGCCCGCTAGTTTTGCCGTATGCTTTGGTTAGGCCTGTTGCTGAAATAGCAGATGGGGTAGCCACGCTATTTTTTCTCCGCATTGAAGAATTTAGCAATCTTTTGCTGCCATCCAACTAACACTTTTGGATCACGGTCTGCATGATTAAAATGAGTATGCGCACTTTGCAGTGGCTTGTTCTCGAATGGACGATTTTGCAGTGGTTGGTGTGGTAGTCCTCCATGGCTATTAAGTTGCTCTGCTTCACCATGCTCTGGCATGCCGGGGATCTTGTGCATTGCGTCATGCGCCTGCTCCGGTAGGGTTTTCTCATCTTTGCTCATTGTACGTTTCCTTTCCTAACACTGTTAGCCTAACGTTATTAGGATAATACTCCATTATGTGGTATACTGTCAAGGAAGAAGTGAGTTTGATATGGCATTACAGAGAAAAGACGTCGTAATAAAAGCGTTAGACATTTTGCAACGCGATGGTGTAGATGGTTTAACATTACGCAAATTAGCGGCAGAGCTCAATATACAAGCTCCGTCGCTCTATACACATGTCAAAAGCAAGCGTGATCTCCTTGATGAGATGGCTGAGGAAATTCTGCAGGCTAAGTTTTTGACTATGCCAGAGCCATATAAGGATGAAGAGTGGCGACCATGGTTCAAACGCGCCGTACACCATGTACGAACGGCGTTGCTTGCGTACCGTGACGGTGGGTTAGTCGCGGCGGGCGCCAACCCGCGCCGAGCAAAAACGTATGCAAAACTTGGCGCGCATATGCTCACCATACTCTGCGAGCAGTATGGATTTGATATTGTTACCGCGGGTAGGTTGATTACGGCCGCGCTCGTCTACACCTATGGTTCGGTAATAAAAGAGCAGAATACACCAAGCGTGGAAGATATACAGGAAACCGGCCCATCGATTGAAGAATACTTTTCTGCGGAAATGAAACAGAAACTAGCCGCAGCCGCAAAAGAATTCAAGGGTGCGACTGATTTCTTCGACCAAGCGCTAGATATGATGATACGCGGTGTTCGGCGCTAGGTTGCATTGCTAGATATCTTACGCGGCTATTACGAGCCAAAAGCAAATGATTCACCATCCTAAGAAGTTTATGCTTCGCGGCTGCTATCCCCCTCGGTATAGGCTTTTAGATTTTGTAATTGTTTGCGCATCATAATAAGATCACCTGCGGCAAATATATTAGAAAATTGCACGCGGTCTATCCATCTGCGTTGTGGTAGATCGATACATACAATAATTCGTGAGGAGTGGGGGCCTGTAGAGCTAACTTGATACGTTATAGCTTGTTTGCCAGCAATACCCTGCAAACGTGGTCTTACTACTCCTGTCATATGCCGGTCCTGCGAAAAATCAACAATTTCAAAGAGCATAAAGTGTTGTCCTTTAGCAAGACGCTCAGTGCCAGGCGGAAGTAGGGCAGGGCTGCGGCGCCCCAGGTTGTCAATCCAATTATAACTATATGGCGCAAGCTTGATTTGGCAAATCCACTGAAAGGTCAAGTCAGCTGGCACCTGCACGTCTATTGCTCTGGTAAGACGGCGTTGTGGCGGCTGCATATATCCATCACACGGGTAAGCTGCAGCATGTTCTTCGGGTGTACTACCCCAGGCAATGAGACGGGGGATATGTTTCATTCTTACTCCAGTGAGCAAAAGGATTTTTGCTTTATAAAACTTCTATTTAGGTTTTGGCTAACTTCTTGCTAGCGGTATTCGTGAGACACTTGCTTATATGCTTCCGTAGAAGACTGGCGATGACATCTGGTTGCTCGTCCGTCATAAAATGCCCACAACCAGATACCACTTGTGCAGTCACGTCTTTACAATGAAAGGTGTTGCGGAGCTCTTTGGCGGTTGGGCCGGGCTTTTCCGAAAAGTAATGGCCTTCAAGAATGAGGATCGGAATGTCGAGTGTCTCACGGTGACTCTTCAGAAAAACGCGGTTTTTACGGTACGCTCTATAGAGCCCCAGCGCAGCCGTCAGCTGAGCACGAGAAGTGTAGGCGCTTGCATAATGGCGCATCACTAGTTCAGATGGTGCGTCCTCCGTTTTGGCAAAGCGCTGGTAAAATGCTCGCTTAAAGTATGTGTACTCTCGCCCCTTAATGAGCCGCTCCGGCACTTTGGGGATCCGGTGAAATGTAAAATGCCAAAACATTGGCAACTTTACCATAATATCAGTACTGCGAGTACCTGGAAGCGGCCCATCAAGTACGGCAATGCCGAGCGTTTCTAATGGAAAGAGCCGTGCGTACGCATACGCAATCATAGCGCCCATGTCATGGCCGACGATGTAGGGGTTCTCAAGTGCCAATACGCTAATTAGTTCATGGACGTCGCGAGCTAACGTTTCCGCATCAAACTCCGGCTTAGTAGCAATAGAATGACCGATACCACGCAAATCAAGAGCAACAACAGTGTACTTTTGGGCTAGCCGGCTCATGATAGGAGCAAATTCATACCAATCTTCACTAAAGCCATGCACGAATACAAGTGCGGGTCCTTGACCGCCGCGCACATAATGAATTGTTGCACCAGCGAGTGGTACTGAATCAGATCGAAATGCTTTTCCTAATAGTACGTGGGTAGGATCTTTATCGTCGAGCCCAATAGAATATGCATCATTATTCATAGCCGCTCGTCCAGACGTACGGTAATTGTATCACCCACTTGTACATTCATCGTCTTCATTAGTTTTTGATTAATAGGTAAAAACTGCGCGCCATCGCCTGTTGGCAAAAACGTAGCCTGGAACTCGATGCCCTTCATAGTGCCTCGGACTTTCACGGCTTTAGTAGAGCCAAAATAGGCAACCGATTCCGGCCATCGGACACACATCCAGCCATTTTCGTGAACGCCAATCTCGCTGGTAAATGTCTTATTGATTGGGGCGGCTTCTTTCATGATCTTTCTCCTCCTTGTCGGATTGTTCTAAAATTTCTGCTAATTCTTCTAATAAACTGGCCGCTTGCAGCAATCGCTCAGATCCGAGCTGTGGCGCAATCATTCGTGTCCAAGATGTCTGTTTGGCGCCGATTTGATGCATGACGGCTTCACCCCGCGCTGTGAGCCGGAGTAATTTTGTTCGCTTATCACCAGGTTTTTCGTCATATACAGCTAATCCTTCACTGACGAGTTGATCGGCAACACGCTGTACACTTTGACGGGCTTGACCCATATTTCGAGCTATCTGAGCTACCGTACTGGGGCTAAACTCTACTTGCCCCATTACGTGCCATTGAGCACTACTCTGACCGATTGATTTTGTTAGCCGATCGCCATTACGAAGTAACGCTCCATTTGCGCGAAAGACGGCAATAGAAAAGCGGCTCACAGGCTCATCGTATTCGGGAAATTTTTGCATAGCTCTATTGTAATCGATTGACAGTGAGCTGTCAATATATTTATTCTCTGCTTGCTTAGAAATATAAGGTATTGCTGCTATTTTGCTAGGTGGCTAATGGCCGATATAATCCGCCCAAACGCTCTCAGCTCGACGAGGCGGGGCTAGTTTTATCGTAGAATATCAGGCGTGTAGCGATAAAAACACAAGAAGCGCCAGAGGCACGAGCGATACCATCGCCAGAAGCACTGATTTGAAGTTTTTCTTCAGTAAGGATGGCACCGCTAAGCAAGTAACAAGTATCATAATCATAATTGCACCGTAGAGTCGAAGCGCAGGGAACAGAAGCCCTATGCCGCCAATCAGTTCGACTACTCCCGAAAAATAATAAACCCACAGGGGATACATCGTTTGGTAGCTTTGCCGAGCCCAACGCCAGAAAGGGAGGTTATTTCCGACTAGCTTTAGAATGCCCGGCACCCCGAAAAATATCCCCAGTGCCGCACCAAGCCAGTTGGTAATCTGAATAAAGTTAGAATGCATATTTTCTCACCTCGTTAACGATACATTAAACATTGGACCTTCCAATCATGCTTACGGGGCCATGACGATAGTCCAACTGATGAAATATTTAGCCCTATTTCTATATTGTAAACCATATCGCATATTCCTAGGTCTACATCTCAGCGTCACGCTTTTGGCGTTCACTATCACCCAGGATCACACCCTAAGATCAGCAGTCCTCATACGTAGATAATATTTAGGGATTGATTTTTAATACGTACGTATGTATTATTTAATCATGCCCAAGAAATCACATCGTTCAGTTATTGTCGAAGCCGGCCGTTCGGTTATGTTCCGTTCGGGCTATAATGGCACGAGCGTACGAACTATTAGCGCAGAAGCTGGCGTTCCGCTTGGATCATTCACCAACCATTTCAAATCAAAAGAGGCATTTGCCTCCGAAGTTTTGGATGATTATTTTGCCTATCTTACGGACATAGTCGATATGACACTCGGCGACGAGTCTATGCCGGCTCTCGATCGTATCCGGCAGTATTTTCAGGTGGTTAGCAAAAAACTCGCTGTAGACGAATGGGAGAGGGGTTGTCTTATCGGTGACCTAAGCGCTGAAGCCACGATACAAAGTAGTCTATTACGTGAACAACTCAAGGCGATTTTCGAAACCTGGCGTGTTCCATTTGCGAAATGTATAGCCGAGGCCCAAGCCGAGGGCAGTATTACAAACCCTGAAGACCCTACCGAGCTTGCCGAATTTATACTAGCTTCCTGGGAAGGGGCAATTTTACGGATGAAAACTGAGCGGAGTGCATCAGCGCTCGATCGGTTTCAAAGGATACTATTTCAAGCAATACTAAAGTAAGGAGGATAGTCATGCAAGAAGTAACAATTACCTATTGTGTTCCCTGTGGATACTTAAAGCGAGCGACACAAGCGGCCGAACTGCTTAGTGAGCAACTTGGTATAGATGCCGTTCTGGTCCCGGGTAGAGGAGGAATATTTAAGGTAACAATTGGTGATGAGATAATTACTCAGCGAACTCGCGAGCATTTTCCGAATGCAGAGGAAATTGTAGCGTCTGTCCGCGACCGTACAACTAGCTAGTACGCATAGATAAAATCGCTACTACTATTTCTGCGAGCATCACATAACTAATCATTGGCGCTCCATATCCCTCTAGCCATATAAAACACCACGCTATGTGGTGTTTTATATGGCAAAAGCACTGTGTTATGCCACCTGAAGTACTTCCAGGACGTTGCCCTCACTATCCTTAAACCATGCAGCATCTGGCCCGCGATGTGCGGCAAGCCCACGCGCGATGCCCTTTTCGTCCTGAGGAAACGTATCGTATCGCTCAAAAACAACCCCACGCGCTGCAAGTGCATCAACTGCTTCGTCAATATCATCAACAATAAAATTAATAAGCGTAAAAGCTGCAGGCTCGCTCTTGTCGCTTTGGTATACCGCTAGCTTTGCGCCACCAGGTAGGGTAATCTCTATTCCCATGGGCGCATCCTCTACTTTTAAATCAAGCACGTCTTCATAAAATTGTTTTGTTGCAGCCAGGTCTTTAACTGAAAAAGAACTCTGTGCGTGTTTTGGATGAAACATATGTATCTCCTTCGCATGAAGCGATTATGTATGTGGCTTTAGTATAAAGTTATTACTTTTATTTTGCAAGTAATGAGTCTCCTGGCGCGTTCTCGGTCATCATCTTTAAATTCCGTAGAAAGCCAAGATGCCTCATTGGCAGGATTTTTGAGTCAGATCAACTTTTTAATGCACAACTCCTCTCGATCTGCGATAAAGGCCGGCAAAGAGCAATGCTCCTGCGAAAACAACAAAGGAACCAGTGATATTAGGAGCATAAATGCCCATTGTGGCAACATAGCCGGCGATGATTGCCGGAATAGACTCGCCTAATGCCTGCATACTCGCCTCAATACCAAGCACCTCACCCTGAATATCAGCACTCGACGAGGAACTGACGAGTGCGCTCGAATTGGTCATAAAAATTGAGAAGAAAGTTGCAATAATTGCACCAACGACCATTACTTCAAACGTATTTTGCGTGAATACCTGTAGAAGTAGTGCGCCAGCCATGCCAAATAATGCTAAACGTACAATTTGATAATTTTTAAAACGCCTAGCGAGTATCGGTATTAACGCGCCCTGAACAATTGCTATACAAATACCGATGTATGCAAAGAAATCTCCGACATTACCAGGGGTAAAATGGTGCTTCTCGATAAGTTGTAGTGGCAAGAAAGTTGTAAAGAAAGCAAAGCCGCCCCAGAATAGAAACTCAGCGCTAAAAATTATCCGCAGCTGTGGTGAGGTCATTGCTTTGCTAATGTTACCAAGTGACTTTGTCCATACAATCTTCGCCGCACGGTTTATGTATTTGTTGGTCTCTGGCAAGATTAGTAGTGTAAGGAGCATATTAATGACACCGAGGCTTGATGCAAACCAGAACGGCGTTGCCATGCTAAACCAACTCGGCGAGTGAAGGCCAAGGAAGGAAGCGTTCGCAATAGATAATCTTGCGCCTAGCCATGGACCCATCACAAAGCCCATACCAAATGCGGCGCCCAGGAGCCCAAATTTCTTTGTGCGATCTTCGGCGCTACTGGTGTCAGCAACGATAGCACGCGTTGCACTTAAGTTTCCACCTGCAATACCTGCTAACACTCGTGCACTAAACAGAAGTGGGATATTCTTAGTTAAAATTCCGATACCGAAGAGTATATAGCTAATTGCTGTTCCCGCTAAACTGGAGGCAAGTATGGGTTTACGTCCGAAACGATCTGAAAGCTGCCCAAGGATTGGCGTCGCAATAAACTGCATAAGCGGGTAAATACCCGCGAGCCATCCAAGCATAATAAGCGCACTCGTCTGAGAGAAACCGGCTGGTATAAATACCTTGGCGACCAGTTGAGGAAGAATAGGGAATAGGATTCCGACACCAACTGAATCTAAGAAAATGGTGAACAGTACTATCGGAAGCGCACTCCGCCCAGATTTATTTGTCGTCGTCACTATCTGATCCATCTCGTTTTATGATTAATTGTGTGTACTCTCATGTTTCAGGACTCCTCTAATTGATTACTTGTATTTTGCAAGTATATTGCATCCACTTGTAAATTGCAAGTATAATGTGATATAATGTAGTTATGAAAAAACAAGGACTTCGCTCAGATTGCCCTATTAATTATCCGCTCGAGATTATCGGTGATAAATGGAGTTTGTTGATTATTCGTGATATCGCTATTTTTGGCAAGACCTCCTATGGTGAGTTTCTTATCTCAGACGAAAAGATAGCGACCAATATTCTCTCCAATCGTCTCAGCATGCTTGAGGCAAAAGGCATTGTTAGCAAAAAACAAGATCCAGCCAACAAGACGAAGTTCATTTATTCTCTTGCGCAGCCTGGCTTAGATTTTCTCCCTTTACTTATTGAAATGCTCATATGGAGCGCGAAACAATATTCCATAGAGGCTGAACCTGACGCATCGCTCGCAAAGATGGCGTGTGAAAATCGACAGCGATTAATTGATATGATTCAGATGCATTTGCAAGCAGGTAATAAGGAGCCTTTCGTACAAACATTACAGTAACTATCAAAAAGTAAAAATCATAATCTTACGTAGAGAGGAATGTATGACAAAATCATTTACATCAGAAAGCAACATCAGTATTAATGCCCCACGAGAGGTGGTTTGGGAGGCATTGACTAATCCAGAGCAAGTAAAGCAATGGTTCTTTGGCACGGAGCTTACGACGACCTGGCAGCTAGGTGACCCGATTGTATTTCGTGGCGAATGGCAGGGTAGTACTTACGAAGATAAAGGAACTATCGTAGCAATCAAACAAGGGGAAATGTTTGAATACACACACTTCAGTTCGCGAACAGGTTTGCCGGATGTGCCAGAAAATTATGAACAGGTGGCGTTCTATCTTTCCAACGACGCGCCAGATAGCACGACTGTCACCGTAAAAGAGAGCAACCTCAAAACCAAAGAACACAGGGAAACCTCCTTAAAATTGTGGCCTATGATTCTTGGAAATCTCAAAAACCTCGTGGAACAGCAAGGTTAGGCTTATAGCGCACCAAAACTATGAAAACTTGCTTGCTTGTAATTGGCCACCCACGCCCAGACAGCTTTAACTATGCCATTGCAGATACTATTGCTAGCGTGGCACGTCGCCACGGTGTCTGCTTGATAATACAGGATTTATATAAAGATACATTTGACCCCGTGCTTACCGCCGCCGAATCTCTGATGGTGCAATCCGGAATATACACCGCCACCAATGAGCTTGTTAGTCGCTACCAGCAGGAGCTCTTAGCTGCCGACGTCCTCGCCGTGGTCCATCCCAACTGGTGGGGAAAGCCGCCGGCTATGTTGAGTGGATGGCTTGACCGTGTGCTTGCCCCTGGAGTGGCGTACAAATTGCAGAATGGTGCTGCTGGCATGCCCGAGGCCAACCTTCGACTCCAGGCTCTTGTTGTAACGACCGGCGATACACCGCTTGAACGCGAAGTAGCTGTTTTTGGTGACCCCCTTGCACATATATGGGGCAACTGCGTTCTACCTTATATTGGTGCCGAGCACACCCGTCGGTTGCATCTTTCACCCGTTAGCGCCGCAGACAGCAACCAGAGGGCTGAGTGGCTCCAAACAGTTGAGACCGAATTAACAGCTATGTTGAAAATGTCCTAAAGAGATTAAAGGCCTGTAGGTTTAGGTGTTCATTAATTTTATCTGAGTTTCTATCCCAGCTTCTGCACAAATTGTTGAGGCAATCGCGCTCGGAGCTCTTCACGGGCAAATTTTCGCAGCGGTTCCTTTTCTACCAAATAGTTTTCCAATTGGAGGTATACCTCAGTCAACTTGCTGTCCTCCATTTCTGTGAATGATGACCCAGATTCTTTCTGAACTGTAATCAAACGAACCGAATCCAGAAAAGGATCAATTTCCTTTGGCGTAGAAACTAATGCCGCCGCGTACATCACAATATCTAGTGGCTGAGCATCTTGTGCCACGGTACCGTATTGTCTTCCTACCATCTTGTAGAGCTGGCCTGAGCGGAGGAAACAAATGCTCGTAATCAAAAATGGCACCAAGATCAATGCGTGAGAGTTATACCAGTTCAAAATCGGCACATATGGACCTAGGATTTGTGTTAGGGCCAAACTTACGAAGGCAAAAGATGAAGCCGCTAGAGCAAACAGCAACCATGTCGTTGCTGGCTGATATGATGCGCTAATCACCTTACGGATACTAGTCGTTACCAAAGCTGCAGCAAGGGTGAAGCCACCGCTCCATCCCAGCATGCCAAACAAAAGGCTAATTAAAGCCCGGTCACTCCCTACGCTTGCAGTTGCGGGGGTCATGTAGCCCCCCACATAAGCCACTATGCCTAGCGCAAGGGCGAGGCCCAAGGTTAGCCATGGACTGAGCCAATTTCCATTAGCCTTAAGCAACCCAGCAAACTTTCGTACTGCGAAATATAGCATAACACTACCAACAGCCCAAGGTACAATTAGCAAGACCTGTGTTAGGACCGGACTAATGGTAGGGAAAAAGTGTAATAAAGCAAATGTTAGTGGTAATTGCAGCTGAGATAGTCCAAATAGCGCCAAGCCTACCAATAGAAAACCATACGCTACTTTCAGTCCCCGCTGAAAGTTTTTTAGTGCCGTTAAGTAATACCACAAGGCACCAGTATGAACGATAAAAATACTGAGCATGGAAGCAAGGGTTATCGCAATGGCCCAGGTTGGGGTGTCCTTTGGAGCTAGTAATAGCAAAGGTGCAATACTAAGCCCCAAACTGATAATAAGATAGGCTATAAACTGTTTCTTCATATACGACTCGGGGAAGATCCCCATCCCTTCCTAGGTTGATAGTGTTTATGCTGTAAGCGTAGCACCTATGAAATCGTCTTGTCAAACAAAAAATTGCATTAGAAACCTAATGCAGGGGCGCTGTTGCAAAACATAGTATGAAAGCCTAGATTGTAGACTATTACTATCGTCTCAGCGCTCAAATATATTAAGAACTCAGGTGATAGCCCCACCGCGCCCTGCGTCGGCGGTGGGAAAAGCGCTAAGCGCTTGACGAACCTGATAAGGAAGGTTACCCCGGCGTATGCAACCAGCGCGACAGTGCTGCCGACGATCCGTAGCTGCGTGCCCGCGGGTAGGTGACCCTACCCGCGGGCACGCATGTGGATGTCGCTAGTCGTCCCTGTAGCGGCGGCGCCGTCCGCGCCGCTTGTTCGGCGCGAAGGCCTCCTGGTCCGCTCGCCACTGTGCCGTCTTCGCCCTCTTCGCCTCTCGGTCTCCTCGGCGCTGGTCCCGAATCGACTCGCGCTCTGCCTTCGCCGCCTTCGCGATCTGGCGGGCGCTCCGAGTCTCGGTGGTGTGGGGGCAGTCCCGGCAGCTGTAGATCATCACCCCCGCGACCATGGAGGAATCGAGGTTCTTGTGCTTGCAGGCCATCTCCTGCTCCTTACTGGATGTGTCGAATTTCGGACTAGGTTATTATACCACCTTATTATTTTAATTGAAATACCTAAACAACTCAGAGATATTTTATGCACCTCCCTGTAACTAACACCGTATCTCTTATTAAAATTTCGATAGGGAAATAACAGGACGATTGTGGTATATAGGTGCATATAGTGGTTAATTAAGATGCTATCAATCGTATAGCCATTTTACTTGCCAATAACAGGCAATCGCAGTATAGTATGTAAGACTCGAGGGCTTCTCAGGGTCAAATTCCACTACTGATGCAAGGACGGTATCCTTAAGATGTCCCGTGGACACAACCACAACTCAAAGCGAGGCAAGCAGGCCGTCACTGGCCCCCTGTCGGGAAGTACCGGTATGTGTGCAGTCCGACCCGGCGAGGTTTGCTGGGGCAACCCACCCAACCGGCAGGCGACTGCCGCCGCCGGCAACGATTGTTCGCCGAGTGGGTGCTCCCGAACGGCGGCCGAGCGTGAGGGCTAGCAACATCAGCCGCGGAGGAACCGGGGTGTTCCCTTACTAGGGTTCCATGGTGAGCAGCGGTGGCGTTGCGCAGGGAGGGGTAGTCGGCTTTAAGACGCGCTAGGGATATACCCTGGCCTCAAATATAAGCCGGCTACTCCCTCCCCCGATCAAATATTGACATCATCCACAGCCGTTAGTGATTTTAACGCATACGGCGCTCAGGGTCGACTTTACTGGCGCTAATTTTTGTGCCATAAAATGTTACTAACCTAGGGACCTATAGGGAAGAGTCAGCTCCCGCCCAGCAGCCCCCTTCCTGCAATAGTTATAGACAAAAATAAAATCAATCAACAAAGTATCTCTTCAGTTAGGTCTACTCCAGCGGAGTTGTTAGATAATAAGAGGCGGCGAAGTCTGTGACAGAGTGGGCGAAGGTCTTCGTCTTCGCCCACTCCGACCAATATCACGACTGTTGTCTTCGGTCAACGACGCGTGTGAGCACCTTCACCAGTCGCCTGAAAGTCGGTGCATTGTCCGCTCATGTCCACAGCCGCTCCTCCCGCAGAACTGAGCGTACTCGTTCCCGAGAAAGCTGGGACAGTTTTCGCCGCACATGTTGCAGCCGCCGTTACCCAGCATCGGTGCGAGTGTCGCCTCAGAGCGGGCGCACGGAACCTGCAGGATCGCCGGCTTGGGCCGACATTCCGTCACACAGGTCACGATGATCACGCTTCCTCTCGTATCCAGGCAAGCCAGTACTTTCCAGCCGCCTCTTATTGCGTTGAGCATAGTTGTTCAACAAGGCAAGTTAACCATATTAACTACTAATGAGCAAGTCGCGGCATGTATCCATATCTTATACAAATGAGTGGCTTCTTTATGGAGGAGGGAAATACATTCCCTAGTTGTAGGTTACGGTGTACATTCCGGCGGTTGCACCGGGGAAAACAGCATAGGAAACGCCATTGATCATTTGCGTACCGTAAGCAACTGTTGTCGCGCCAACCTTGATATCAGTAATGGTTTTAGCTCCATATTGTGTTGGCTGCAGCATTAACAAATTTGCGACAGGATTAGTAATTGAGAAACGCACCTCATTAGTTGTGTAAGTTGGCGTAGATACCATCGTATCGGCTCGCCCAGTCCAGAATGTTTGGGCTTGTGCGCCAGAAATGACGGGAACATCATTATTAGCGGCTACATTCAGTACATTGGTCTCGGTCTGCGAAGATATATCTCCTCCGTCCAAGTGCGCAAGCACTGTGAAGTAGCCGTAATAACTATGCGAACCGGTGGCATTTGTTACCAGCGTATTTAACGCGTCAAAATCAACCGTTGGAGGATTTTCATCGGTTGCCTGGGTTGCAAACTGATTAACTCCCGTAAGTGTGCCGTCAATATCTGCAAGATTCTCGGGCAAACCTGATCCCGTGTAGAGGCAAGCACCCACGTTAAATAAACTATTTGGATAGCAGGCGCTGTTCATATCAGCACCAATGCCATGGGCGGCTTCTACCTTCGCAACAGAAGCGTAGTCGTTCCAAGCGCCATAGCAATGGAAACGCTCCGTAAGAGGTGAGTGCGCAGCGCTAATAGTTGGGTAGGATGCCTGCCAAGCAGCGTTGGAAGTATTAAAGATACTGTCAAGTCCAGCTTGTGTCGTCCAGTCAGAAGCACAGTTAGTCCCCTCGGCAACGTGCAAGCTAACCTCAAAGCCATCATCTGTGTATGGTTTAACAGCGCTGTCACTAAATGAGTCCGCGTAAGCATAGCTGGTTGAGCGGATGCACGTCCAATCGGCGGCACTACATCCAGCTGGGCTGGCGGCAGTTTCGTTTGCAAAGCGGTTTAATGTTTGTGAATTACCTGAAGCGTGGTCATCACCCGTTAAGATGAAAGCAGCTTTTAGCAAACCGTTTGGATGGTTGGCATTGACCTTATAGCTTGGGAATATCCACTTCAATGGCACGGGAGCCGTTTTAGTCTCAATTTGGTTAGCCAGTAGGCTAACTTGTAAGTCGGCTTGTGGCACGGCAGCCTTAGTAAGATCAAGATAGCCGAGGGCGAAGCGATCGGGCACGCGAGGAACGCCGCTATATCCTGGAGCTGTCGCCGCCTGGCCTGCGAGCCCTGGATTACCTTCGCGGAGATAAACCGTAGAGCGAGCAAGATCAAACATCCAAGCCGAGGCAGTCCCGCTGCCAACGGTCTGTGTCGTTACGGCAGGATATGCTGTCGCCGACCGAAATAGATTTGGACGCCCTGCTCAAGGAGATATCTGAGCTGCTCGATCCCTTGAGCAGGGAGTCC
>Ga0207674_10000416_pt1 | contig 55419 bp, 45 predicted proteins | sample KBSCornC72_FD_184303 | JGI IMG/M metagenome (GOLD analysis project Ga0207674, IMG submission 184303) | Corn rhizosphere microbial communities from Kellogg Biological Station, Michigan, USA - KBS Corn C7-2 (SPAdes) (version 2) | ecosystem: Host-associated > Plants > Roots > Rhizosphere > Soil ... | reverse complement strand
GAACGCCGTGCGATGGGGCACACCCTCTCCCTGGCCTGCGCCGTGTACGCGAGTGGCCTACATGGGGCAGTTACTGTGGGATCGTTGAGACTCTCAAGGTAGTGAGTAAGGAGCGTCAAGCATGATGAATCTGAACATTTCTTTTGCCAACCTCGTGATATGGATTATCGTCGGCGGCCTCGCGGGATGGCTCGCGAGTGTCGTCGTTCGTGGTGGTGGTCTGGGACTGCTCGGTGACATTGCCGTCGGCATCATTGGCGCCTTCCTCGGCGGCCTGGTGCTCTCGCGGCTGCTGCCAGGCGTCTATGCATTTACTGGCGGGTTCACCGGCTTTAGCCTGGGCAGCCTGATCGTCGCGTTCGTCGGCGCAGTGATTTTGCTCCTCGTCGCGCGTCTATTCACAGCCCGGCGTCTTCACTCTGCAACGTAGAAGAGCGCATAGAAGAGAAGTGACACCACTTCTCTTGCCGCCCCTGGCATAAGCGATTGAGTACAGTAGACAAAAGGATCTCTCCAATGGTACATTCGGCGCCTCAGCGGACCATGTCGCCCATTCCTGTATCCTCCAATCAGTTGGTGCGTACAGACAGCACGGACACCACAGAGAGCACTCGCCCGTATCCCTGGGAAATGGTGCTGCACCCGATCAAAATGGTTCAGTTTGTGAATTCTCTGTGGCGTGATCCGCGCATTTCGTGGATCCGCAAACTGCTCTATCTCGCACCCCTCCTGGTTCTTTTGGTGGCCGTGCTGCTGCCCGAAGGCATCGTCGCGACGGTATTGGCGGGTCTCGTGCCAATCCTTGGGCCTCTGGTCAATGTGCCAGCGGACGCCGCAATCGACTGGGTGGTGCTTGGGCTGGCCGCCTATGCCCTGTTGGGCATCTTTCCGAAGCAGATCGTGCGAGAGCTCCATGCGCGGCTCTTCCACCCAGCGCGCTGAGCACAGCGCTTGTCGTGCGCCTCAGCGCAATCGTGAAGCACAACCGGTTGCCAACACAGCTTCATAGCTCGGGTAGCAGGTTAAACGCCGATAGAAGCTGTCCCATGCCATACAGTGGCACGCTGCTGGTGAACGACGAAGGAACGGGCGAGTGACTGCCTCAGCAGTTGGCCTGTTCATTTCATCATAAGACCAAAACTGGGGACGCGGTTAGTAGACGCCAGTGGGCACGCAGACAACCGCACACATGAGTTAGGATGATGAAACTCTTCTAGAGAGACCCATTGAGAGAGGGCATGACATCATGACGAACGTACAAGATTGCTTGCTGGAAGTCATCGCGAAAGGGCCAGGGTACGTGATCCGTAGCGCCGAGCGGGCAGGCATCGACCGAAAATCTGAGTGGGATCCAGCCGCCCTCCTCGCCGATATTCTGCAGGAGACACCGCGGCTGCTCGTGGACCACGCCTGGACGGAATGGACCATCCTCGCCGATGGCAGCCAGTCATGCGCCATCGTGTACGGTATACAAGACGGGCCGCCGGGAGACCGCGCTATCCTGAACTATGGCCACCTGCGAGCCTTCGAGTCGCGCCATAAGCAAAAAGTTGAGCGAGCAGCCGACACGTCCCTCACGAAGGGGTTCGTCCCTGGCTTCTGAAAATCTGGTTACAAGCTGGGCCACCTCCATGAGTGGGCAGGCGCGAAACACTGGACGACACAGGAATGCTGAAGCATAAGGAGGAATCATGAGCAGGGAAGAACATGCGCAGGCCCAGGAGGAGCAGCGGGAACGAGCCTCGCGCCAGGCGACTGACCTGATTCGCGCGTATCGTGACGATCCAGATGCGTGGGTACGACTGCTATTCACTGCTGGAATGGGCGACGAGGCCGTCTATCACTTCGATGTGTACTGGCCGACGCAGAAGCAGGATGAACAGTCGCGCGTGGTTGTCCAGCGTGTGGCGACGGGTCGTTGGACGGCCACATTCGTCGAAGATTCCTTGGCGACCTCATCAGTGTCATCTCTAGGGTGATCCAGGATTATTGCTGAGGTCGCAATTCGTCATGCGCACCCCAGAGGAAAATGGAGAGGTCTTTCTGATGAAGCACGCCTTTCGCCGGTTCGCCGCCATCATCGCCACTACCACTGGTTCGCCCTGGGCATTCATGATCGCAGTCCTCGTTATTCTGGTATGGGGAGTGACCGGGCCGCTGTTCAACTTTTCCGATACGTGGCAGTTGGTCATCAATACCAGTACAACGATTGTCACCTTCCTGATGGTCTTCCTCATCCAGAACACACAGAACCGCGACGCCGTGACGATTCAACTCAAGCTCGACGAGTTGCTTCGCGGCGTCGTGGGGGCGCGCACGAGCCTGGTAGACCTGGAGGACTTGAGTGATGAAGATATCGCGCTTCTCAGGAAAGAGTTTACCCGCATGCAATTCAGCGCGGCGAAGCGGGAGAAAGAAGCTGTCGTTGACAGCCTCGAAGAGAATGATCCTGCCAGGAATAGCAGCATCACACGCTAATGCCCTTTCAACTTACCACTCTTCCGAACGTTTGGGGCCTTATGGCCAACGACAGTCGTCCGCATCGGCTGCACGACCTCGTAGGTCCGCGTGACCTTGCGTCACTGAAGACCTTCGCGACTGGATACTCGCGGATGTTAGCGCAGCGATGAGGTATGGTATAACGATACTGGCTTCAACTTGATGGTGACACGGAGACGGTTGCCTCGCAGGCAAGGGCAATGCGCCGAGCCAGTCTGGACGCCCAAGCTGTCACGGAAGGACGAGCCCCATGGCCAAGACGGACAATGCGGCTACACTCCCTGGCCTCGTAGTAGTTGGATCATCCGCGGGTGGGATCGAGGCCCTCTCGACGCTGGTCGCCACCCTGCCCACCACCTTCCCTGCTCCGCTGGTGCTCGCCCAGCATCTCGACCCTCACTATCCCAGTCACCTGGGCGAGATTCTTGCGCGCCGTACCCATCTGCCAGTGTGTACCGTCCTAGACGCTGAGCAACTGCGGCCTGGAACCATATACGTGATACCGGCCGATCGGGATGTAGAGATCACCGATCATGAGGTGCGCCTGCGCGCCGACAGCGAAAAGCGCCCCAAGCCCTCGGTCGATCGGCTGCTCGCCACTGCGGCGCATGCCTATGGCGAGCGGCTGATTGCCGTGATCTTGACCGGCACAGGCTCAGACGGCGCAACAGGGGCGCACGCGGTGAAGGCGGCAGGCGGCATGGTTGTCATCGAGAACCCAGCGACCGCCGCCTATCCAGGAATGCCTGAGTCATTGGCCGCAACGACCGTGGACCTGGTGGCCGACCTCGAGCGGATCGGACCACTGCTCCACGATCTCCTATCGGGCACATATCTTCCCACACAGCCAGATGCCGAGGAGTCGCTCCAGGCTCTCCTCACACAGGTGCGCGAGCGAAACGGCATCGATTTCAGCCAGTACAAACGCCCGACGATTCTGCGTCGCCTCCAACGGCGCATGGTGGCTAGAGGCACGACTACCCTCCCCGACTATCTGCGCTACCTTGCGCGCCACCCCGAAGAATACTCCCGCCTGATCGCGAGCTTTTTGATTCACGTGACAGAGTTCTTCCGCGATCCCAAGCTCTTCGCGGCGCTACGCGATAAGGTCCTGCCTGAGCTCATCGCCGATAAACGGACGGAGACGATGGGCAACGAGTTGCGCATCTGGTCAGCTGGCTGCGCGACCGGCGAGGAAGCCTATTCGCTGGCTATCCTGGTGGCCGAGGCGCTGGGAGAGCAGTTGACGCAGTTCACGGTCCATATTTTCGCGACGGACCTGGACGAGGAGGCTGTGACGTTCGCACGACGCGGCGTCTATCCTGCCGTGGCGCTTACCGACGTTCCCGAGGAGTTACGTTTGCGCTATTTTACCCGGCTCGACGGCGGCTATGAGGTCACGCCGCGGCTCCGAAGCCTCGTCATCTTCGGCCAACACGACCTCGGACAACGGGCGCCCTTCCCCCACATTGATCTGGTACTCTGCCGCAATGTGCTGATCTATTTCACGCCAGAGCTTCAGCAACGCGCACTCCACCTCTTCGCATTCGCGCTGCGCGATGGAGGCTATCTGGCGCTTGGCAAAGCTGAAACCGTCAGACCCTTGGAGGCATATTTCGCGCCTGCGCACGAGCATCTCAATCTCTATCGCCGACAAGGTGACCGTGTGCTGCCCCCCATTGCGCGACGCACTTTGGGCGACCAGCAACCGCGGACGCACCAGACGTACCAGGCGCACCAGGCGCAGGCGCACCGACTCGTGCCTCACGTCGCCGTCGAGCCGACCGTGGGGCACAGCATCAGCAACAGTACATCAGCGTTCCGCTCCATCGGTGAGCGCCTGGGCAGCCTGATTCTGGAATCTGCTGTCGGCGTGGTGGTGGTGGACCAACAGTATGACATCCAGATTATTAATCCGGCGGCTATTCGCCTGCTCGGCATTTACACGTCGGCGATAGGCAAGGATCTGATCCACCTGGTAGAAACCGTCCCAGCCAGCGAGCTACGAGCGGCCATCGACGCGGCGTTCCAACGCCCATCTTCTCGGCATGATGAGAGCGACACCAATGTCACGGTTGTGACCGTCGAGACGGCGCTGGGAGAGCAGCGGCGCCTCCAGATCGCCTGTTACCCCCATACAGGCAATAATAATAGCGATATGGCAGGAGTACCGGGTGCGGACCTGCACGGTGTGAAGCCGCACACAGAGCGCGTGCTGATCCTGGTGAGCGACGTGACGCGCCAGATCCAGGAGCAGGCGGCGGCAGCAGCAGCGGCAGCGGCCGAGGCGAATGCGCGCCATCAGGCGGCCGGCCCACTCGCGAAGGCAGACGAGCAAGACGAGCGCGAACGCGCCTATCTGGCCATTGTCGAGGAGAATGCGCAGCTCAGAGCAAGGGTGGAGAAAATCTCCACCGTCAATCGCCGACTCCTCCATGACAACCAGGAGCTTGTCGAGACCAATCTGGAGCTGCGAGGCGCCAACGAAGATTTGTTAGTCGGCCGTGAGGAAGCAGAGGCGAACGCGGAGGAGGTCAAGACCCTCAACGAGGAGTTACAGGCGACGAACGAAGAGCTTGTCACTGTCAACGAAGAGATGGAGGCCACCGTTGAGGAACTGCACACGGCCAATGATGATCTCGCGGTACGCAGCCGTGAGTTGCAGCAATCGGCGGCGATGCTGGAGGCGCAGAATCAGGCCAGCGAGGCCGAGCGGGCGCAGCTCGAGGCGATCCTCTTGAGTATGGGCGATGCTCTGCTCGTCGTCGACGCTCACGGGGCACGCATACTGACGAATGCGGCGTACACACGGATGTTCGGCGGGGACGCGGAGCTGGTAGCAGAAGATGCGCAGGGCCAACCTCTTCCCGCAGACCTGCAGCCGCAACATCAGGCTGCCGCAGGTTCACCTTTCACCCTCGCGTTTATGCTGACGGCTGCTGATGGGACACGCCGCTGGTTCGAGGCGACCGGACAGCCGGTCCGTCATAGGGGCATTGAGGGAGGGGTCGTTTCCATCCGCGACATTACCGAGCGTCGTTTGCGACTGTTGCAGGAGGAGTTCCTCGCGCTGGCCAGCCACGAATTGCGCTCACCGTTGACCACGCTTCTGATGGCTCTCCAGGTGCTTGCCAGGCGATCACTGTCTGACATGGCTGGCGCTGATGCTCAGAGAACGCTCCGTTTGGCGCTACGCCAGGCGCAGCAGCTACGCGTACTTGTGAATGACTTGTTGGACGCGAGTCGTGTGCAGCAAGACAAGCTCCACCTGCAATTAGCTCCAGTTGACTTCATAGCGCTCGTGTCTGAGGCCGTTGAGGCCGTGCGGCTTGACGTGCAGAGTCAGGCAATTCACCTTGACTGCGGGGCAGAGCCGCTCGTGGTGATGGCCGATGCCCCACGGCTCGAGCAGGTCGTCCTCAACCTGCTGACCAACGCGATCAAATTTGCTCCTGATACACAACGCATTGACGTCCGTCTCAGGCGCGCGGAAGCGATGTCAGGCACGGGCCACGCCGAGGCGATCCTGCAAGTGCAGGACTACGGTCCAGGCATCTCGGCGGCGGAGTTGCCGCAGGTCTTCACCCGCTACTTCCAGTCTGCGCACACGACGGCGCACGGAGGCCTCGGGCTTGGCCTGTTCATTACCAGGGAGCTAGTGACCGCGCATGATGGCGACGTGAGCGTCGTATCCACAGAAGGGCAAGGAGCGACATTCACGGTGCGGCTGCCGCTGCTTGAGGGAGCGCAAGACGCGCATAGCGATCTCGTCGCTGCGGCCCTGCCACCAGACCCCACCGACCACGACGACACATTCTAACCCCGCCAATGAAACCAGAAGACGCGCTGAGTTGAGTTGAGTTGATCCCTTTGTTAGGAACGCCCATTCCTAGGTCGTGCCGCTGGTCGGTCGTGCCGCTGGTCGGTCGTGCCGCTGGTCGGTCGGGAGAGAGTCATGCCAGCGAGCGCCGCCTCTAACTCCTGGGACTTCCGCCGTTCGGCGGCGAATAATCGATCGTTCTCGATCCCCATCGTGACCGCGTCCGCACAGGCCTCGATCCACGCCCGTTCGGCGATGTTCCACACATGCGGGACACTCAGCCCGATGGAGAGCGCCCCCACAAGCGTGTCGTCGGCGCGAAGCGGTACCGTCGCCCATGCGCGGATGCTGGTTGCCTTCCAAATTGCTGGATCGATGGCCCGGAGCCAGCGGGGCTGGGCCCGGTCATGTGAGGAATAAGCTGGACCCGCGATCAGCAAATCCCACCATGGATGCTGCCGCGTAAGAGGGATGGCGGGGGCATGTGTCCTACTGGCCTCGGTCCCGAAGGCTGCGACTCGTCGTAGCGTGTCCGTCTCTGTGTCCAACAGGTACAGGCACGCGGCGGTTACCGGCGTGCGAGCATGCTCGACGAGCGCTGCCAGCACGCGTGAGGCCCGACCTGTATCGCCACCCCGATCGGGCGCGCCCGCCGCCGCACGTGTCACGGCGGCGAGGCTGGCCTCGCGTTGCCGCTGTCGACGCTCGTCAGTGACGTCCCGGCCGAACGCCACCGCACCCAGAAGAGTGTCCTCACCAGTAGCCATAGGCGCGGCGTCCCAGGCAATCAGGCGCTCATTCCCATCTAGACAACGATGCATGACCGTAATATCATTGATAGCTCGGTTCTCGTGGAGCGCACGCGGCAAAGGCAGTTCGTCAGGAGGAAGAGAAGTGGGGGCGCCGTTCCAGAAAAACCCATCACGGGCGACCCATGGCTCTGGTGGCTGGGCAAGGTGTTCGCCATCGCTCGGCCATCCCAGCACCCGAGCACAGGTGGGGCTAACGTAGGTAATGCCAAGAGTGGGGTCGCAGGTACAGACGAGAGCGGGCAGGTCATCCACCGTCGCTTGCCAACGAGCACGATGGGCATCCGCGTCCGTCCGGGCCACCAGAATCTCCTCGTGGAGACGCGCCGTCTCGACGGCAAGCGCCGCCTGGACCGCAAAGAGTCGGACATGCTCCAGGTCGTCAGTATCGAAACGGTCTGGGTCCTGCGCTTCCCGCAGCACGAGCGCACCCAGCGGCGCGCCACGAGTCGCGAGGAGCGGGATCACCAGCAGCGCCGCACCCCGCAGGACATCACGCAGGTCTCTCGGAGTAGCCGACGGAGCCTCCATCGTGTTAATAATCAGGCCTCTGCCCGTTTGAAATGCTCGAACCGCTGGGATATGTGGGTCGTCGAGCGGCACGGAGAGTGGAGCGTCCGCATGCATTGCTTCAGATGAGTGAGGACCATAGGCCGCCGCAACAACGAGAGCGCGCGGACGACCGCCTGCACGTTCCATGCGCTTCTCATCTGCTCCCCAAGGATCGGATGGGTGCGGAGGGGGATCGACCAACCATAGAACCGTATCTGCAACGCCAAAAGCGCCACAGGTCTCGCGGCAGATGACGTCCAGCACCTCGCCCAAGGCGCGACCGGACGCCAACGCATCACTGACGCGTGCGACAGCATCCAGTGTACGGCGTTCGCTGCGCGCATTGTCCTTGTCTCGGGCACTGGTTCCACTCGCCCGCGCGACATCACTAGCGCTGCCAGACCGACGGCGCGTGCGCGCGGGACCGGGCGCATAGTCCGCCGCGTCGGGCCGAAGGTCACCTGACTCCAGCAGGGCCACAATGGTGCGTCGAGAGAAACCGCTGCTCTGGAGCGTGCGAGCAATCAGGCGCACCCGCGCGATGTCATCTTCGGTATACCGGCGCACGCCGCCCGATGAGCGGCGGGGGGTCAGCAAGCCGACGCGTTCCCAGGCCCGTAAGGCATCCGCCGTCAGACCAGTGAGGGCGGCGACGTCACCAATATGGTAGGAATGCGATGCGCTCCGGGTCTCCTGCCCCTCACCCCGCGTACTCAATAGTGGACCTCCTGCCGCCACGATGCGCGCAGATATGTCGTGGCCTGGCAAAACCTACTCGTGCTCTACCGGTTGACTCGGGAGGCGCGGCAGCCACACCTCGCGCGCCACATACCAGTTGATATACCGCATATTCCGCCGCGATTGTCCAGCTTTTCGTCCAGGTTTCGCTCGAATGTGGGTCAGCGCAGCGGTATCTTGAATGTAGGCAAACTCTCCAGTAAGAGCCTCTACCGTGTTCCACGCTGTCGGGGCAGATGTAATGTCACGAGATGTGGGACGAGAAAAGCCGGAGCGGAGAGAGTACAGGGAGGCGTGCCATGGATATGCCAAGACCTACCGAGGCGCCATCTGGCAAACAAACGCGAACTGCTGTGCGTCATGCTCCTGAGCTCCTTCCGGCTGGCAAGGAACTCCCGATCCGCGTCCTCATCCTGGAGGATGATCCCGATATAGCGGAGTCGCTCTCTCTGGTCTTGAGTCTCGACGAAAGCTTCGCGGTGGAAATCGTTCACGACGTTGCCACATGTTTGGAACGCTTACAGGCGAGTACAGCTCTAACAGCTCTATCGGCCAGAGGTCATGTGCATACCTTCGATGTGCTGCTCCTCGACATGCTGCTAGGCGGTGGACACGTAGGCACAGAGGTACTCGGTGCAGCGGTAGCCATCCCTCATCTGGACATGCCACCTGTGGTCGTCTGCACGGGGCTCTCCCGCGCCTACCTGGCGGCCCGGGAGCCCACGTTGCGGCTGGCCGCGAATAACATCCGGGTCCTGCTCAAACCGTTCGATATCGATACGTTGATGACCGAACTGCGTGTGGCGGCGAATGCCCAGAAGCATGATCAGTTATGAGATCTCACGACCAACCCCGAGCGAGAGGGGCAGGAAGGCAAACATTCCATGCGAAACACTATTATCCACCTTCTCTATAAAACCGTCGTGCTGTTTGTGGTGGTGGTGCCACTCGTCGCGACTGCCCTGGCCATCGTGCTCCTCTGGCAGCGGGCGGTCCATTGGTCGGATCTCGCGCTGCTTGCAACGATGTATGTCGTGGTCGCCATTGGGGTGACGGTGGGGTATCATCGCATGCTCACCCACCGCAGCTTCGTGCCCCACCCCGCCATAAAGGCCGTCTTGCTCATCCTCGGCTCGATGGCCCTGGAGGGGGACGCCATCCAGTGGACCGCAACACATACCAAGCATCATGCGCTGGCTGATCGCCCTGGCGACCCCCATAGCCCGCTCGACGGCTTCTTCCACGCCCATCTCGGCTGGGTCTTCGCCGAGGCCGACGCCGACCCGCGCAAGTACTGTCGGCATCTGCTGCAGGATCGTCTGGTCGTGTTCGTTAGTCGCACCCATCTGCTCTGGGTGGTGGTGGCCATGGCGATCCCATTCGCCGTGGGCGGCGCCCTGGGGGGGTGGGCTGGAGCATTGACCGGCCTCTTGTGGGGCGGCCTGGTGCGACAGTTCCTGACGCACCATGTCACCTGGAGCGTCAACTCAGTCTGCCATACCTTCGGCAAACGCGCATTCGATACTAGAGACGCCAGCCGGAACGAATGGGTCGTCGGCTTGCTCGCTTTCGGCGAGGGCTGGCATAACAACCATCACGCGTTCCCGCGCTCAGCCTTCCATGGACTACGGTGGTGGCAATTCGACCTGGCGGGCTACACCATCCGGCTGTTCGAATGCCTGGGATTGGCGAGCGAGGTGTACCGGGTCTCGCCTGCTATGCAGGTCGCGCGCAGCATGCGCACTGCTACGGCTCCTGGGGCAATGAGCCCCAGCGACGGGTAGCGCCGTATAGGCAGCCAATCGAGCCAACCGCGCCGTCGCCAGGAAGGGCATCAGGTTGGGTACGTATCCTGAGCGTCCAGGATGAGGCACGCTCGGCCTGGACGGGCCGTACATGAGTGAAGGCGCGTTACAGACATCCGAAGGCACTAGCTAGGCAAGCGCTCCGAAATATCATACGATGCTGACGGCTGAAGCGGCCACACCTTCACCACGCGAGAGGCCGCACAAGTGGTACAATAGCTGTTCCATATAGAGATAGACAAATAGATCGAAAGAGACGCGCCATGGCACAATACCCCCCAGTTCCGCGCTACAATCTCGGTGACCACGTGGCCGTCCAGACAGACGAGTGGTCAGCTGATGGGAAATTTCATGGAGTCGTCTATGCACGCGCCTGGAACGGCAGCACGGGCGACCACATCTACACCATAGAAGTCTCCCAACGTGGGGGTGAGGAATCAGCATTGATGGTCGTACACGAGCACGAAATCTCCGGCCTAGTCTGACCCCCTTCTTGTCGAGGTTAGGCGACACGTGTCAGGAGTGCTCATACGGCGCCAGATGGTGACCTGCTGACGGCATCGTGCAGGTGCAGAGGAGGTTCACCCCATGACGCGACACATCGGCGAGCTGGTGCAAGCGCGCCATCACCAGGGTCAACTCATCTGGCACGTGGAGAATACCTGATCGACGCCATTCGATCGGCAGAACAGAACTGATAGCCGATTGAACCTATGAAGCACGTCGCACACTGGATCTGGATGTCCGAGTGTTCCGCTTTGCCCGTGCATGCCTCTGAGCCGCCCCATTCCGCTCTCGAAAGCATTGAGGACTCCGAGCGCGTGCAAGACTGTCTATCGAAATGCACTTTTCGGATCACCTGCCCGCAGGCTTTGTAACGCCGAATAGTGACACGCGCGTTGGCATCTTGAAACAGGTCCCTCCAGCAATACCCCAGCCATCCCTGAACACGCCGAACTTCCGAATAACTACGCATGCGTTCCCATGGCGGCGGCCAGGGCAAGCTCGATTTCCAGCGTCAGGCAGAGGCCACGAATGGCGCAGATGAGCGGTTTGGTTCGCGACGCTCCTTGCATTCCCCACGGATCGATACCACACCCGCTAGCGTCGCTCGTTGCCCATGCTGCAGCAACGCAGGGGCCACTTGAGCGAGATCAAGGCCGGCGGTGAGGTGGTCGCCGTGGGCGAACAGCACACCGCAGCGCAGCGCGTCGTCGTGCTCGGGCTCACCATAGGCTAGCGCCACCTCATCCAGCATCGCCAGGTCAAAGGCGTAGCGTTTGGCCACGCGGGTCAGGCCAGTCAGCAGGACGTCTCCCCGCCGCTCGCGGGTCACACCCTTGCGGGCATATCCATGCATCTCTCGCCATGGCGTGCCTAGTAGGCGTATTCCTAACCCGTCACACCGCAAGCCGGAAGGGGACCGTCAAGGCTGCCGCGCCCGCAACGCAGTGCAACGGCGCGGAGAGCGTGGCACCTGCAGGGATTGGCCTTGTGGGGAGGCGGCTAGTGGTAGGATCAGCGAGAGCCAGGTAAGTCGACGTTTGATCTCGTCATATATGCAACCAGTCTACCATTGAAAACTATGTCTCCGATACTCACATCTGCCATTGTGGCAGCGTATCATCGAGGTCAAGGCAGGCCAGTATCGGCGGCCACAGCGTGAAGCGCAGCGGCGGGCGCATGAGTTCAGCCGCATTATCGTCTGTGCCAGTTGTCGCCGGGCACTCAGCGCCGACTCCTACGACCACAAGACCTACTACCGCGACACCAGCCGTATCCGTAAGCTACCCTGTTCCGCATTTGGCTCGCTGCATGTGCGCGGCTCCGTCGTCGTGACGCAGTTTGGCCAACTGCTCGCCGGGGTTCACCATGTCCTCGCGCTTGGCCTCTCCGCACAGTGGGAACGCCACGGCGACGAGTTACGCCTCCGGACTGAGTTTATCCCACCCAAGCTGGAACGCTCCGAGACGAATTTGCAGCCCGATCAGCTCAATCTCACTGCCAGCGAACGTGAGGCGGCGCGACAACTTCTCGCCGGGGGTAAGTCCATGCGCCAGGTCGCCGCGCACTTCAACGTCTCGCGGATGGCAATCTGGCGCATTGCAGAAGCCCACCCCAGACGGGATGGGCTTCGAGAAGACAAACAACAAGGAGGTGATGCCTAGCGATTGTGTGAGGGTGCTAGGGTGTCGTTCCTCAAAGGCGATAGACAAAGCAGCGCCGCCGCTGGCGGTGCTGCGGGGGAGGACGGCCCCAAACCCAGGGCTGGGCATGGCGATTGAGCTGGGCGGTAGCGATGCGGGTGGCGTAGGCGATGTCGTGATGGTCAGCCAAGGACTGACCGGCAAATGCCTTGCGGCGGAAGATGCGCCACCAGCCTTCAATGAGATTGAGCCAGGCGGCTCCAACCGGAATGAAGGCGTGCTGGATGCGCGGATGAGCTTCGAGCCACTCCCGGATCGGGCCGCTGCTGTGGCTGGCGAGATTATCCGCGACGAGGTAGAGATTCCCCTGCGGATAGGCCTGATCGAGCGTGTGCAGCAGGGAGAGATAGCCACTGGTATTGCGCGAGGGTGCCGTGTGGGTCAGTGCCTGGCCGTTGCGCACGCACAGCGCGCCATAGATCCAGACTTTGTCGGGACCACGCTCATAGTCCAAGGGGACTTTGATGCGGTGCCCGTCCACGGACCAGCCGGGAGCGGGTGGGAAATTGCGCGGCGTCACGGGACCGAGTTCGTCAACGCAGAGGACCGTGGCCTCAGGAGGCGGCTCGGTGTAGAGCGTGACGATTGCGGCCCTTTTGGGGCAAAGTCCGGGTCTTTGCTCTTCGCCCACAAGCGGGTGCGCCGCCAGCGAATCCCCTCCTGGCGGAAGATGCGCCGCACTTGACTGCGCGCCACCTGGATGCCTCGCTCTTGTGCGGCGGCCGTCAGGGCGTCCAGCGTCCAGTCACTTGTGCCCTCAGGATCGGGGGCCTCGAGTTCCCCGGTCAGTCCATACGTGGGTTTGCCGGGTGGAGGGAACTTGACGAGCGCCAGGATCATACTCCGTTCGAGCTGGGTCAACCGAGGTTTGCGGCCCGCGCCGGGCAACATGCCCAACCCCTCGAGCCCGCGCTCATTGAAGGCATGCAGACGATGACGCACCGTCTCGACATGGCAGCCGAGCGCTTCCGCGATCTGACGGATGCGCTTCCCCTCCCAACTCCACACAATCATCTTGGCGTGAAAGATCCAGTCGGCCGGGGCGTGGACGCTATGCGCCAACTTGCGCACCTGGCGCTCCTCGACCGCATCCAGGGGTCGGCGGACAGCAACATGTTTGGGCATGGGACACCTCCGTGGCTCCTGAACTCTTTGCCACCTCCCGCCCACATATTTCATGCCCTCATTGAGGAACGACGCACTAGGGCGTGTTGGCAAAATGGTATAGACTGCCATGCATGGACAAGCAACGACGTGAGTTAACCGATGACCAATGGGAGCGGCTGGAACCACTACTCCCTCCCCAGCGGACCGGACGCCGGGGGCGACCGTGCCTCGCGCACCGTCCCATCGTAGAGGGCATCCTCTGGCTTGACCGCACCGGAGCGCCCTGGCGCGAGCTACCCGAACGCTTCGGTCACTGGCGGACGGTAGCCAGCCGCTTCTATCGCTGGGTGCGGAGCGGGATATGGACGCGAGTGTTTGCGGTGTTGCAACGTCAGTCCGACTGTGCAGGTCGCTTGGACTGGCAGGTGCCCTACGTTGACAGCACCCATGTACGAGCCCATCAGCACGCAGCAGGTGCCCGGCGCGCAAAAGGGGGCAAGAGGAGCAGGCGCTCGGCCGTAGCCGCGGCGGGTTCGGTACGAAGCTCCATGTACGCGCCGAGGGTGGGGGCAAGCCGCTGGTCCTTCTGCTCACAGCGGGACAGCGGCACGAGCAGACCGCCTTCGAGGCACTCATGGCGGATGGCAGTGTGCGTCGGCAGGAGCGTGGCCACCCGCGTAGGCGCCCCGGTCGTATCGTTGGGGACAAGGGCTACAGCGGTCGCCGTGTGCGCCGGTACTTGCGCCGACGGGGCATCGCCGTCACCATTCCCTATCGGCACAACGAGCGTTGGGGCCGACCAGTGGACCGAGCCACCTATCGGGAGCGCAATCGTGTGGAGCGCTGCATTAATCGGCTCAAGCAGTTCCGGCGTGTGGCCACCCGCTACGAGAAGTATGCGGCAAACTATCTCGGGATGGTTCTCCTCGCGGCGATTCGCCTCTGGCTCTGAGCTTCTCGCACAAGCGCTGGCACGAGCTCTATCGGGAAGCGGACCACGCCGCGGGCTGGAACGGACACCTCGATGACGGAGCCGGAAGGACGCGGGACGGGAGACTTCGACCTGTCGGGAGTGCAGCCGGCCGCCCAGGAGGTGGTTCACGCCGTCGCCAGGATCTATAGCCACCACACCGCGCCTTGGCTTATCGGGCTGCTGGTGCATGGATCAGCCTGCAAAGGGGATTTCATCCCGGGCTGTAGCGACATTGACCTCAAGCTCAATCTGCGCGACGAAGCCTTTGTTGGTCCGGACACCAGGAATAACCTGCCGTTCGCGCTCGCTGCGGCTATCCATCGTGACCTGGCACGCGTTGATCCTGCCCCGTTCCAGTACATCCAGTGTTATGCCGAGCGACCTACCCCTCGCAAAGGGCAGGTCGGCCCTGTCGCCGGCGCTTATCACATGGTGCTCGGAAACCTGCCGGTCCCCGAGGCGACGGCACGTCAACTGCTCGCGGCTGCACGTGCCGCACTCGAGCGACTAGACCCGTATCCCGACTATGTCTCAAAGGACCTACTGCAACACGGCGGAGGTCGGTTTGAGCGGGCGATCCGCTTCGCCTGCACGGATGTTTGGCCGGCCCTGTATCAGCTGCTCTGTCTCCAGCAGCCCGACCCGATAGAGGTGTGGACCCTGCCTAAGCGTCAGGCCATCGCGCTCCTGCCACAGGGTTCAACGCTGCAGAGCGCCATTGCGGGCTTTCTCGCCAGTGTCACTGCCTACTATACGAGCACGCCATCGGTTGAGCGCGGACTGCGGGTGCTGCAGGACGCGGTGGTATTCCTTGGCGCAGCGCGCACCTGGTGGGACGGGCAGGGAGACCAACGCTGAGCGGTGCGGTTGCCACCGATCTCGAAATGCTGGCTGCTGCACGCCAGCTTGTATAGCGCCATGAATTTGCCGATACGCCCTAGTCTTCCTCTCGCCATGTGTGTCATCTGGGCCGCCTCGGCTGCGCCTTACGAGGTCACGCTCGTCGCGCCCACGCTCGTCGCGCCCACGCTCGACTCCCGCTTCATAGCTGACCTGCCGCAGCGCCTCATCGGCGACCGGGCGTATGATGCGGACTCGCTCGATGGGGCATTGGCCCCTCTCGGGGTGGAGATGATCGCGCCGCAGCGCCGGGGACGGGTGCGCCCCAAGACGCAAGATGGGCGTCCGCTCCGTCGGTATCGGCGCCGCTGGAAGATTGAGCGCCTCTTCGCCTGGCTCGGTAACTTCCGCCGCCTCGTGGTCCGCTATGAGCGCCATATGAGAGATGCGCTCAACTACTTGGGTTTCGTGCATCTCGCCTGCATCCTGATTCTGCTTCGCCAGGGTTTATGAGATGACTTCTAGTCACTGAGCAGCCACTGTCTAATGTGCTTGCAGTCTTCAGGGCTGTCATATCTCGCGCGACGGTCAACCATACAGATGGTCGGCTCAAACTTCAACTCTTTGATGGCGTCACGCACTTTAGGCTCTCCGACATGGAGGTCGCTCAGTTCCTCCAAGACGCTGCCACGTGTTTTGTACCCGATTATCTCTGACATGCTGTATTCTCCGCGCTGGTGCGTTTCTTCTCGACTTTATGCTCAGCATCTTGGTGCGCCGACGTGCAAGAGATCAGCAGCATCGACCGCCTGCTGTGATGGTAGTCATGCGCTCCAGAGCAGCTTAGCCTGTGGCGAGCCGCGACTCTCGATCACGCGCCAGTTGCTCCAGCAGCGACTCCGAATACTCCGGCCCCGGCGGCTCCGCGATCTCGCCGCGCAGCCGCGCGACAATTTGGCGCAAGCCGCGACTGGGCGCTTCGTTAGGTGGGCGGCGCTCTGCGCTCCCCTTGCTCACTGCTCACTGCTCACTCCAACGCCGCTCCCACTTGTGGCATGGTGTCAGCTCGGCTGACCGTCGAGGTGTTGGGACCAATGTGACCTGTTTGTGATGTTGGCATCTCGCCACTGTTATGATGCAGTGACCTTGTGACCTTATGCTATAGGCACTGGAGCAGCCCAACGCGTGTACACAACATCTGCGAGCGTGCGTCAACCGCACTGCACGCAAGAGGGCGCGCTGGCAGACACATGACACTGAGCCTGGCGCGCGCCGCTGACGAGTGGCATACCACGGATATCCTGGTATCTCTCGTCACAGGCTCTTCAGTGGTGTCAACGATTACCGTTTCGGAAATATTCGACTTCTAGGGTGGTCAAGCACTCTGATCACGTACACATGTCAGCCTGAGGAGAACCAGTCTCACGTCAGATTGCGCCAAGCGAACAGCCCGTGGGTCGACCCTAGGCGCGTGTCCGTAACCAACACCCACGATGTCTATCTGCACTCGCGCTGCGCTGTGAAGGTACATCACGATGGCCCTGCAGGGGCACAATGGGGCCCACGGTGCCTCCTATCGCGAATGTTCTACCGGGTCTCGACAAACGCCAAGCAGCGCACACGCGTGAACTGACCCCGACAATCGGCATCGCTCCAAGTCACATCAGGCCGAGCGCTGCGGCGTATGAGAGGACGTGCTATGGCTGGTGTGCATATCCATCCAACCGCCGATGTGAGTCCGCATGCTCGGGTTGGTAGCGGATCATACATCTGGAACCAGGCTCAGGTTCGTGAGGAAGCACGCATCGGATGCAACTGCATCATCGGCAAGAATGTGTACGTGGACTGGGGTGTCGTGATTAGCGATGGCGTCAAAGTCCAAAACAACGTGTCTATTTATCACGGAGTCCTCATTGATGAGGACAGGGTCTTCATTGGCCCGCATGTCTGTTTCACGAATGATGTCCTACCCCGCGCGATGACACACGAGGGTTCCATCAAGGAGAGGGTGACTGGAGTGTCGGCCACATCGTCGTACGTCGAGGCGCCTCAATCGGGGCAGGATCCGTCATTCTGCCAAACGTCACCATTGGCTCGTTCGCCCTCATTGGGGCTGGCTTCGTCGTCACACACTCTGTTCCTGCTCACGCGCTCATGTATGGCAACCCCGCGCGGCACCATGGATACGTGTGTCGTTGTGGACAACAGCTGGCCTTGGTGGTGATTAGCGACGCGTCCATAAAGGGCACTTGTCCTCGATGCCAACAGGAGTACACATTCCATGTCGACTTCATTGCGGACAAACAGGATGAATAGCTTACATCCAGGAGAGACAGATAGCATCCACATGATTCCTGTTGCACGTCCCCTTGTTGGCGCCCAGGAGCTGGCCGCGATTTCGCGGGTCCTGATCTCGGGACAACTCGCCCAGGGCGAGTATGTGGTTGCCTTTGAGCGGCGCTTTGCAGACCTCTGCCAAGTGCAAGAAGCTGTCGCTGTATCGTCCGGGACAGCTGCACTCCATCTTGCCTTGCTCGCCTACGGGATCGGCCCAGGCGACGAAGTCATCACAACCCCGTTTAGCTTTGCTGCCACCGCCAACGTGATCCGCCTTGTCGGCGCCACGCCCGTTTTCACCGATATCGAGCCCGACTCCTATAACATAGACGCACGCCTGGTGGAGGCCGCCATCTCACCGCGCACGCGGGCCATCCTTCCGGTGCATCTCTACGGCAATCCCTGTGACCTGCCGCTTCTGGCTGCTTTAGCAGCCAAGCACCATATAGCGCTTATTGAAGACGCCTGCCAGGCACACGCGGCGACGATTGCCGGAAAACCGGTCGGCAGCTATGGTACAGGGTGCTTCTCATTTTACTCGACAAAGAACATGACCATGGGTGAAGGTGGCATCGTCACCACCAACGACCCGGCCATCGCCGAGCATATCCGGCTGTTGCGCAGCCATGGGCAAAGCGAGCGCTATCACCATGTGATCGTGGGTTATAACCTGCGTCTGACAGAAATTCAGGCGGCGCTAGGCCTCATCCAGCTCGACAAGCTGGAGCACTTCACCGAGCAGCGCATCGCCAACGCGGCCTACCTGAGTGACCGACTCGGCGACTGGGTGCAGACCCCAGCAGCGCGTCCAGGATATCGACACGTCTATCACCAGTATAGCATTCGAGTCCCGCCCGACCAACGCGCACACTGGATGCGCACGCTGCGCGAGCGAGGCGTCGAGACGGCAGTCCATTACCCCTGTCCGATCCATCGGCAGCCAGCGTATCGTGGGCAGTTTGCTGATCTCTCCTTGCCTGTGGCTGAGGCAGCCGCGCGGGAGGTGCTCTCCCTGCCGGTGCATCCAGCACTCAGCGCGGCCGAGCGGGCCATCGTGGCCAAGGAGGTGCTTGCCCTATGTCGCTAAAGGTCGCCGTTGTTGGCGCTGGCTCGATGGGAACAAATCATCTGCGCGTCTTGCAGGACTTCGACGACGACCTTGTCCAACTCGTTGGCGTCGCCGAGAGTCAGGAGCCGGAATTGGTGCGTGCGGTTCGGCGTTTCCATGTCGCCGGGTTCGCAGACTATCGCCGCATGATCTTCGAGACGTGTCCCGACCTGGTTGTGGTGGTGGTACCGACCCACCTGCACTATGCGGTTGCATCCTACGCGCTGGAGCAAGGGATTCACGTGCTCATCGAGAAGCCCATCGCGACAACAGAGCAGGAGGCGCGGTCGCTGATCGAGCTGGGGCGTAGTCATGGAGCGAGCATCGCCGTAGGACATGTAGAGCGCTTCAATCCGGCGGTCATTGCGCTGAGACAGCTCATCGCCACTGGTACCCTGGGGCAGATCTTCTCGCTGCACGCTCGGCGGATCGGACCCTACTCACCCCGTATCCGCGATGTGGGGGTCGCGCTCGATCTAGCCACCCACGATCTCGATGCCATGCGCTCCCTCATCGGGGTGGAAGTCGAGCGAGTATATGCCGAGACGCAACGGCGGATTGAACGGCAGCACGAGGATCTCCTGTTCGGGATCGTTCGCTTCGCGAACGGCACTGTCGGGATGCTCGACGTCAACTGGATCACGCCGACGAAGGTGCGCGAGCTGAGCGTGACGGGCGAACGCGGCATGTACTTGGCCAACTACCTGACCCAAGAGTTGTACTTCTACGAGAACGACTACACCCCTACCTCCTGGGAGGCCCTGCGTACCCAGTTGGGGGTCAGTGAGGGCACCATGACTCGCCTCAAGGTGCAGAAGGTTGAGCCGCTGCGCGCCGAGTACGAGGATATCGTCGCCGCGCTGAAGGCAGGACATTCACCTACAGTGTCTGCAGAGGACGGCCTCGCGGTCCTGCAGCTGGCCCATCGGCTGATCGGATCAACGCGCGCCGGGGAGGTGATCGCATGCAACGCCTGAAGGTGGCGCCTGCGGCGCCACCGGCCCGATTCGCGGAGCGAACCGCCGTTGTCGCGGTCGTAGGACTCGGAAAAATCGGCTTGCCGCTCGCTATCCAGTACGTTCAGCGGGGTCGCCATGTGATTGGCTGTGACGTGAATCCCCGTGTCGTCGAGACAATCAATGCCGGGCACACCCATGTGCAGGAAGAACCCGGGCTGGACAGCGCGGTCGCAGAGGCGGTGACGCAAGGGGCACTGTCTGCGACGGTTGACACAACTGCGGCGGTACGCCAGGCGGACGTCGTAGTGGTCATCGTACCAGTCATGGTCACGGACGGGCACGAGGTCGACTTTCGGGCCATCGACTGCGCCTCGGTCGCGGTCGGGGCCGGGCTGGCGCCTCGAACGCTGGTCATTTATGAGACGACCCTACCGGTGGGAACGACCGCAGGCCGGCTGCGCACACTGCTCGAACATTCATCGCAGCTCCAGGCGGGGCGCGACTTCTACCTTGCGTACAGCCCCGAGCGTGTCTCGTCGGGTCGCATCTTTCATGATCTGACAACATATCCGAAGGTGGTCGGTGGGTTCGATGCAGACAGTGCCAGGGCAGCCACTATCTTCTATGGTTCGGTGCTTGACGCTGAGGTCACGCAGATGGCGAGCGCGAGCGATGCCGAGTTCGTCAAGCTCATCGAGACCACCTACCGGGACGTGAACATTGCGCTCGCCAATGAGTTCGCCCGCTACGCGGATCGGCGCGGCCTCGATGTGGCAGCGGCGATCGCCGCTGCCAATACCCAACCTTACTCACACATCCACAATCCCGGTGTGGGTGTCGGGGGCCATTGCATCCCCGTCTACCCATACTTCCTGATGCATGACACGAACGACGTCGATAGGGAGCTGACCCTCCCGCAGCGGGCGCGAATCATCAACGACGAGATGGCAGCTTACGCGGTCCAGCGTATCGAAGGTGCGACTGGTTCCATTAAGGGCAGCGCCGTGCTGATCCTCGGCGTGGCGTATCGCGGAGACGTGCGCGAGCACGCGTTTTCCAGCGCGCGCCTGCTTCAGTCGGCGCTGCAGGCTCGGGGTGCGCGCATCTGGGCAGTCGATCCACTGTTCGAAGATCGTGAACTCGCGGCGATGGGGTACACGCCGTTCTCCTCTGAGTGGTCAGGCGAGGTACAGGCAATCATCCTCCAGGCGGATCATCAGGCGTTCCGCAGCTTCGACGTCAGTCGCTACCCAAACTGTCGTGTGGTGCTGGATGGGCGCTGGGCCATGAGCCCTAAGCAGATCAGGCAGATCAAGGTATTGGGCATGGAGTATCTGCGCATCGGAAGCGGCCAGGGCGCCGCGGTAAGCGCGAGGGAGCGAGGGGCGCGATGAGGTTGGTTTCGGTCGTCGGTGCGCGCCCTCAGTTCATCAAGCTCGCACCTGTGAGCCGGGCGTTGAGGCGGACGCATCAGGAAGTGATCGTCCATACCGGACAGCATTACGACGACGGACTCTCAGGGACCTTCTTCCGGGAGCTCAGTATTCCGGCGCCGGATTACACCCTGGGGATCGGCTCGGGCTCGCACGGCGCGCAAACCGGCCACATGCTTGGGGCAATCGAGGAGGTGCTCGTTCTTGAGCAGCCAGACGGAGTCATCGTGTATGGCGACACGAACACCACGCTCGCGGGTGCGCTGGCGGCAGTCAAGCTCCATATCCCGGTCGCCCACGTCGAGGCCGGGTTACGCAGCTTCAACCGTGCGATGCCTGAGGAGATCAACCGGATTGTCGCAGACCACGTCGCGAGTCGGCTCTTCTGCCCGACCGAGGAGGCGCGTCGACACCTGGCTGACGAAGGCATTGTGGACGGGGTAGAGGTGGTTGGCGATGTGATGTACGACCTGCTCCTTCAGGTCCGGACGCAGATTACCGAGCGCGCCAGTGATCTCCTTCCCGCGCTCGAGGTAGCACCGGCTGCATACGTGCTGGCGACCATACATCGCGCCGCTAATACCGACGACCCAGCGAGCCTGCGCAGGATCGTGCATGCTCTTGGCGACCTGTCGATGCCGGTCGTGTTCCCGATACACCCACGCACCCGCCATGCCATGGGGCAGCATGAGATTGTGCCTTCAAAGGCCATTCGTCTGGTTGATACGGTCGGATATCTCGACATGCTGACGCTCGAGCAACATGCGCTCCGGGTAGTCACTGATTCTGGCGGCGTCCAGAAGGAAGCGTTCATCCTAGGGGTGCCGTGTGTGACTCTGCGAGAGGATACCGAGTGGCCAGAGACGGTTGCCGCCAACTGGAATATCCTAGCGGGAAGCTCGCCGACCGCGATTGCCGATGCGATACACCGTCCCGCTCCGGTGGCGCCGCGTGGGCATCCGTTCGGAGCCGGAGACGCGGCGATCCGCATTGCCCAAGCGCTTGATAGATGGCCATAGGCCTATGCACCCGACAGTCCGCAAGGAAGGTGGCGACAACTATGGATCGTAGATGGCGCATCGAGACAATCGACCAACATCTTCCAGCGATGAGGCTAGCGGATAAGCACGTGGTGACCATTGGTGGCGGCACTGGCCCGTTCGCCTTGCTCACTACCATGAAACGCTTTCCTTGTCTGATTACGGCCATTGTGACGATGTCCGATAGCGGCGGTAGCTCGCGGCGGCTGATGGATGAGTTCGGCCAACTGCCATTCGGCGATCTGCGTCAGGCGCTCGTTGCTCTCTCGCGTCGTGGTGTACTCTGGCGTGATGTCTTCACCCATCGCTTTCAGAAAGAGCTGGGGCGCGCGGGGATGGAGGTGGCTGAGCAAGCCGGTGTGAGCGGCCACAGCCTCGGGAACCTGATCATCTCCGCGTTGGAGAGGATCAACGAAGGCAGCCTGCTGCATGCCATCACCGATGCGCAAGAGTTGCTGGATACCGCAGGAAGTGTGTTCCCCGTGACGCTCGCGCATACGACGCTGTGCGCAGAGTTAGTGGATGGGACGGTCATCTGCGGCGAGACCGAGCTTGACACGCGCGGCATTGATCATCCTGAGGTGCTGCCTGCGGTGTTGCGAGTGTTTCTACGTGACGAGACGCCACCATGTAAAGAGGCCATTCGGGCGATCCGGCGTGCTGATGTGATCATTCTCGGTCCGGGCGATCTCTACACCAGCATCCTGCCCAATCTGCTCGTTGACGGCATCGCCGAGGCGATTTGCAGCTCTGATGCGCACAAGATATACGTCTGCAATCTAATGACTAAACACGGTGAAACTGATGGGTTCCGAGCATCCGATTTTGTACGCGAGATCCAGCGCTATCTGGGCGGCGGCGTGGATCGAGTCGTACTACACGATGGCTCGTTTCCAGCGCACCTGCTTGGAAGCTATGCGAGGCAGCAGCAGTGCCCGGTGGAAGCCGACGTGGAGAGGGTACGGCGCCAGGTGCCAGATGTGGTGATAGATCGCCTTCTGGCGGTTCATGCTGACCACCTCGTCCGTCATGATGCAAAGCGTCTACTCCGCGCGATTTTTGCGCCCTCGCACGCGGAACTGCCCCAGGCCGCGAACTTAGAAGCCGGAGTCACGGTGGAGATGGAGCACCGCTCCGTGCCTCCCTCAGCGCTGAACAGCCAGACACCGCGCCTGGTATCTGGGCGAGACTGAGGAGGTCCAGCCATGTCCCACATCCTGTTCTTGACACCCTACTATCCGCCTGAAGTGGGCGCTGCACAGACACGTATCAGCGAAACGGCTGTGCGGCTGGTGAAACGCGGCCATCGCGTTACGGTCTTGACCACGCTTCCGAACTATCCCTCGGGTGTCGTCTCGCCGGAGTATCGGGGCGGAAAGCGGCGGCGCGAGCTAGTGGATGGCGTGGACTTAGTACGTGTATGGAGCTACATCAGGCCGAATCGTGGATTCTTTGGTCGCATTCTGGCGCAACTGTCATTCGGATGCCTGGCAGGACTCCTCGGGGGTGGGGCGGTCGGCCATCCCGACGTGATAATCGTCGAATCGCCGCCGCTGTTTGATACTATCGGTGGACGACTTCTGGGCGCGCTTAAGCACTGTCCATACGTCCTCACGGTTGCCGATATCTGGCCCGAGTCCGCCGTGCAGTTGGGCGCCTTGCATAATCGCCTGGCTATCTGGCTGGCCGAGCGACTCGAGTGGTCGAGCTATCTGCGATCCGGAGCAGTGTGGGCGGTGACGGATGGAATCCGCACAACGTTGGTCGAGCGGGGACTCTCTGGCGAGCGCGTGTTCGTCCTGCCGAACGGCGTCGATGTGCGCAAGTTTACGCCGCTGGATAAGACCTCAGCCCGCGCCGCGCTAGGCTGGGGTGATGAATATACCGTCCTTTATGCGGGCACCATCGGGCTGGCGCATGGGCTGGCAACCGTGCTCGATGCGGCTGAGCGGCTGCGCTCACGCTCAGAAATTCGCATTGTACTGATCGGCGATGGAGCGGCGAGATCCGAGCTTGTGACTGAGGCTCGGCGGCGTGGCACTACCAACGTTACCTTCCTCGACCCTCAACCACACCATAGAATGCCTCTGGTCATCTCTGCATCCGACGCCTGCCTGGTGTCGTTGCGCAAGCTGCCTCTCTTCGACGGTGCACTACCCTCCAAGGTATACGAAGCGATGGCGAGTGCACGTCCAATCTTGCTCGCGGTAGATGGCGAAGCTCGCCACCTGATCGCCGAGCAGGCACAGGCCGCGATCTATGTGGAACCGGAGAATCCCACGGTGCTCGCCGCAGCGATCGTGGCACTGCATGATAACCCCGAGCTCGCTGAGGAGTTGGGCCAGCATGGACGTGCATTCGTCGAAGCGCATTTCGATCGCGACATGCTTACGTCACAGCTGGAAGAACACCTCGCGGCTGTCTTGGAACGGACGAGGCCTCGCAAGCCAGTAGCGGGGACGAAGCGATCCGTGTACAGTGCACCCGAACTGCAGCAGTTCCCTTGAGCCGTCATACGCTACGCCAGCGCAAGGAGGTTGAGATGGTAACGCGAGGATTCAAGAGCGGCGCGCCGCTACACTCGCGCCTGATGCGACCAGCTCGCGCCACGTTTCTCCCGTTTGCACTCCCCCACATCACACAGGCCGAGATAGACGAGGTCATCGACACGCTGCGCTCTGGCTGGCTATCGACCGGACCGAAGACGAAGCGCCTCGAGCGCGAGTTTGCTCACGTAGTGGGCGTGGCGCATGCGGTGGCTGTCAACTCAGCGACGGCCGCCCTGCACCTGGCACTGGAGGCGCTGGGCATTGGCCCAGGCGATGAGGTCATCGTACCCGTCTACACATTCACCGCAACTGCGGCGGTCGTGGAGCACTGTCGCGCGCGGGCCGTCTTCATCGATGTGGATCCACTGACCTGCAATCTCGATCCCGATCAGCTGGAAGCGGCGGTAACACCACGAACCCGAGCGATAATTGCGGTTCACATCGCTGGATTGCCGGCCGAAATGGAGCCAATTCTGGCGATCGCCCACGCGCAGGGCATACCCGTGGTTGAGGATGCCGCTCATGCTTTCCCGGCAAAGTATCGTGGCCTGACGGTCGGCGCAATCGCAGATATGACGGCATTCAGCTTCTACGCAACCAAGACGCTGGCAACGGGTGAGGGCGGCATGCTCACCACCAACAATTCCGACTACGCTCAGCGCGCCACAATGATGGCGCTACATGGAATCAGCCATGATGCCTGGAAGCGCTACAGCGCCGAGGGCTCGTGGTATTACGAAGTGTTTGAGCCTGGATACAAGTACAACATGCCCGATCTCGCCGCGGCCCTGGGCCTGCATCAACTGGCACGCCGAGACTGGCTGCTCGAGCGACGTCGGGCCATCGCGGCTCGGTATACGGCCGCGTTCAGCCAGTACGACGAGCTCGAGACACCTCCTTCCCCAGCCCACGTGGAGCACGCCTGGCATCTCTACATGCTGCGCCTGCGTTCGGAACGGCTCACGATTGGTCGTGACGACTTCATTCGCGCCCTTGCAGAGGCGAATATCGGGACGAGCGTCCATTTCATCCCATTGCATCTTCATCCCTACTATCGCGCGAAATACCAGTTGGCCCCTCAAGACTTTCCGACCGCGCTCGAGGCCTATCGCCGGGAGATCTCACTGCCGATCTACCCAGGCATGAGCAACGACGATGTCGATGACGTTATCGCGGCCGTGGAAGCCACGGTCAACGACTACCGTGTTAGCGCAAGCGTCGGGTTCAGTGCCGGCTGGCAAGGAGACGGATCATGAAACGTGCGTTCGACGTGTCGGTTGCTGTGACGCTAGTCATCGTCCTGTTTCCGCTCATGGCCATGATAGCCCTCGCGGTCTGGGCAGATGGGTCAGGCCCGATCCTGTACCGCGGGATACGTGTGGGGCGTCGAGGCGCACCCTTTCAGATGCTGAAGTTCAGGACGATGGTGCCTGCCTCGAAAACCAGTAGAGAGATCACCGTGCACGGGGATCCGCGGATCACCCGGATAGGTCTGGTGCTGCGCGCTACCAAACTTGACGAGTTGCCACAGTTAGTCAATGTGCTGCGCGGCGACATGAGCCTAGTTGGCCCACGGCCCGAGTCTCCGCGATATGTCGCGCACTATACGGAAGAGCAGCGTGCGGTGCTGACCGTCCGGCCGGGAATCACTGGTCCGTCGCAGGTATTGTTTCGGCACGAAGAGCACCTGCTGCGCGTGCCCGTTCCCGAGCTGTATTACCTCACGGTTATCATGCCTGCCAAGCTTGCGATCGATATGGAATATGTCCGCTCCCGTTCGCTCTGGGGCGATATCAAGATCATCATTATGACTGCAAGGTCGATCGTGTGGCCGCTCGACCCCCCAGTTCTACCGACGCCAGTGGATCTGGCCCAGGGCGCGTCGGCCGAAAAAGCATCGAAGGAGGTTGCCCATGGAGTTCCGACCTATACGGCGTTGACGACTAGGAAGTAGTAAACACGCGTACCATACGGATTGCAATTTCGTGTCAAAGGGGGCGATCATGGTGAAGAGCAGTATATTGGTGACCGGCGGAGCCGGTTACATCGGCTCGGTGCTCACCCAAAGACTCCTCGCTCAGGGCTTCCGCGTCACGGTGCTCGACAACGGCATCATGGCGCCAGGTTCCGGGCGTGAACTGCTCACGGATGGCGTTACCTTTGTCCAGGGAGACATCTGCGATAGCGGCGAGTTAACCACGCTCTTAAGAAAGGGTATAGACGGCGTGGTTCATCTCGCAAGTATTGTGGGCGACCCGGCTTGCAGTGTCGATCCCGACCTCGCTTGGGAGACCAATTATCTTGGGACTATCCATCTGGCGGAGGCTTGCCGGCAGGTAGGTATACATCAACTTGTCTTTGCGTCCACGTGCAGCAATTATGGATACCAGACTGACGGGGAAGTAAACGAGTGGACGCCACTGAATCCTCAGTCGATCTATGCCCGCACCAAAGTCATGGCCGAACATTATCTGCTTTCGGTCCGAAGTGCAGCCTTCCAACCTTGGATTCTGCGATTCGCAACGGTGTATGGTCTGTCGCCGCGTATGCGCTTCGACCTCGCTGTGAATTCCATGACGATAAAGGCTATCTTGCAGCGCGAGGTCATGGTGCAGGGCGGCGACCAGTGGAGGCCATTTGTTCACGTGACCGACGCCGCCCAAGCGATCATTCGTGCCTTGACGATGGCGACATCAACGTCTATTCCGGAGATCTACAACTGTGGCTCCAATTCAGAGAACTACCGCTTGCGCGACCTAGGTGAGTTGATTGTGCGCGAGGTCCGGGATGCGAGGTTGTCCATTGCGTCCACTGCGATCGATCGACGCAGCTATCGTGTGAGTTTTGATCGCATCCGCGATGAGTTGGGCTTCTTCCCGCGCTACAGACTTGTCGATGGAATCCGCGAGATCTACGCTGCCGTGCGCAATGGCTTCTATCATGACTTCGCGCAGGCTCAGTACAGTAACTACATGCTGATATGCGACCGTGCTCAGCACATGGCCGTTGTGGTTGATCCAGACCACTTGATGCACGCTACGTGAACCCGAGCGCGTGTCGAAGTCTAGTGACCCATCCCTTGGCTGTGCGAACGGGGCACTCAGCCTGGTTCTGTGCTTGGTTGGCGCATCCAGACGTCGGAGCGAGATTGCGCCGCGCCTCCAAACCGCATACCTATGGAGAGGAGCTGGTAGTCAAGTGATTCAGACACATGTAGCTAGTCTGCCCCCGACAGTCGATGTGCTATCCGAATTCCCTTCGTGGGTGATTCAGCAATGCGGTAGCAAGCCAGCCGTGCTGGAAGTGGGTGCTGGAAGAGGCAAAGATGGAGAAGCAGCGATCATCCGGCAAAAAGTTCCATACCTTGTTGGTATTGATCCGGACGCCGGAATTCTGGAGAACTCATATTTGGACGAACGATATCAGACCTCCATTGAAGTCTTTGCCAGGAACCGAGGCGCATGCTTCGACTGCGTTTACTCAATTGCCGTGTTGGAGCATGTCACCCATCCTCATGAGTTCTTTGCGGCGTGTAGATCTCTGTTGCGACCAAGTGGCATGCTGTTGGGCGCAACCCCTAATCTATGGCATTACTTCGGCGTGGCGACAAAATTGAGTGAACGCCTAGGAATCCAGGATTGGCTTCTGAAGCGCTTGATAGGAGTTCAGCATATGGAGTCCTACCACTTTCCTGCACGGTACCGAGCGAATAGCATCCGAAAGATTAAGCGCGTACTGGCCCAAACCGGGTTCAGCTCGGTCGAGTTCAGGTGCTTCGATCATCCCCAGGCATTTGAGTACGTCTTCCCAGTAGCGGTGCGCTGGTTTCCAGCGTATTACTCACGCGCGGTGTATTTCCTGAGAGCGCCGGCGTTAATGGGGTTAATCACGTTTCGCGCAACTGCGTAAGGGGGAAGCAAATATGAAGGCCACGGTAGACATCCCCCCTCCCATTACGCATACCAAATCGCTGAGCGAATATGCTGCCGACCTGGCACGCGGCGGAGCTCGCATCGTATCGGGTGCGCCCGGCACGTTCTGGGCCACGCATGAGTCCGCGGCCTTGATGCGCCGGCCCATCTTCCTCCGGACACGTCCAAGTACCCATGAAGTCCACCACGCGCTCTGGCACGGGCGGGCCGCGATAGCAAGTTATCTGCAGGAACCTGATGAGCGCCATCCGGCGAACGCGTGGCTCTATCTTTGCACGGACCACTCCTACTCTCTAGAACGGCTTAGTTCAGCCACACGACGCAATGTACGGCGGGGGCTCGGGGAACTCGCGATTGTGCCCCTCGCCGCCGAAGAGGTGCTCGCGCACGGAGTTGATGCTTTCTGCGACACTCGACGCCGTGCAGGGCTGAGCGACGGGACCCCCGACGTGTTTCGCCGGCTCTATGCTGCCTATGCATGTTTGCCTGAGTACGCGTTCCTCGGCGCTTGGAAGGATGGCCAACTAGCGGCGTTTCTTACCATCACCGAAGTTGAAGATTGGGTGGAGATTGGCGACTGCTCAATGGACGCGCTTTTGCAATACAGACCGAATGACACTTTGCTGTATTGCGCACTTTCCCATTACCTCGTAGAACGTGGATGCCGTCTCGCAAGTTTCGGCGTGAGCACCATCCAATCTGCCAACGATGACGCCGGGCTCCACCGCTTCAAGCTCAAGCTGGGGTTCGAAGCCGTTCCAGTACACCGCGCTTTCGTGCCCCATCCGTTCTTGCGCCCCTTCACCAACCGGGCAACGCTCTGGGGCGTCAACGCAGCGCTGCGGTTCAGTCCAGGGAACCGCCGACTCAGGAAAGTAGGCGGGGCGTTGGTTTACTTCCTCCGCAATCAGCGCAACGAGGGAATCGCAGAGCGGGGTGAGCGATGACCAATATTGCTGTTTCGTGCTGACATGCCCCCATAGATGTCAGAGAGATGCTCGAGGTTGCGCCGCGGCCTGCACAGCTCGGCTCCGCCGCGGCTCCGCCGCGGCTCCCCCGATGAGCATGCCCAGCCCGTTCGTTGTACTTGCAGTATCGTGGTCTCGACACGGACTCGCCCCGAATCGTCGCGCACCGTCGCGCACCGTCGGCAGCAGTGTTAGCGAACAGACAAGCTCGTGGCCACGAAGACATCGCACCCGGAACAGGTCTGGCTCGCGTCGGCAGGCAGTATGGCACCAACGGACGCGTCGACGCCCGCGTAGCGGGCGTCGACGCACGGTCACAGGCAGCGCCCGCATCGATGCGGAGGCGTGTCAAATACATGCCCTAATTGTTCGCGCGACGCTGCTGCTTGCCCTCGAGTTGGCAACTGGGGCACCTGCCAGGTCGAGGGCGCCGGTACGGTGTTCGCTTAGGGGGTGAACGTACCTGTGCAGGTTCCGGATTGCATAATTCCGTTCACTTGCACATTACATGGAGCGTTCGTCACCTGAAGAGGCGTCGATGCCGAGGAGGCAGTCTCGTACGCGCCGATGTCATACCCCTGCGCCTGAGGGCGGGCAACCCCGCTGAAATCCTGGTCAGGAGCATCCTGTGAAGTACCTTGCCCGATAGCTGGACTGCCGCCGAGCAGATGGTAGTCTCCAGTGCCATTTAGCGCGCCGTTTGCAAACAGGGGATTGGCCACGACCGTTCCGGTCTGCGTACCATTGCCTGACGAGAAGCGGATCGTATTAGAAGCATTTGCCCAGAACAAGTTGTTGCTGAAGCTTAAGCTATAGTTCGTTGAAGCGCTGTCCTCGATGCTTATCGCGAGCGGTTTGGCTCCCGTCGCCGATCCGCTGTTGGTAATGATGTTGTTCGCAACGTGGTCCCCCGAGGCAGGCGGATAAGGCACGCCCGCGCTATTGGAACCGTAGCTACCGACATAAACGCCGCCGAACCCACAATTGACCAACGTATTGTTGACGACAAGATCGTTGCTGGCATTGTGACCCACTTTGATACAGAAACCGCTTACCTCGGCCACGATATTGTTCTGCACCGTGCCGTTGGTGTTAGCGTGGTAGATACCATGTGTCGACCCGCCACAGTTGGACCCGCCAGGTGGACCGATACGCACCACCAGGTTTTGCTGCTCGGTAACATCGATGGCGTCGAAGTTGGCGTCGTTGATCCCGGCACCGTAGGACGGACAGCCCCACGTTGCGATGTCGTGGATGTAGTTCCCAGAGGCAAGTGTGTGTGACCCGTAGTTGTCGAGTCCTTGGTTATTATTGCCGCTCGTGTCGGTCATGTCGAAGCCGATGATCCGCACGTAGTTGCCGCCGTTGTACCAAACAAGTGGTGCTCCCGTCACCACGATTTTGGCTGCCTTCGGCGTATCGGAGATGAAGGTGATTGGAGCTGCGGCAGTGCCGCTGGTGCCCGTGTAAATGGAGTCGCTGTAAGTATAGGTACCTGGCGCCGCATGCACCGTGCTGCCAGGCTGTAGTAGCTTAGCAACGCTCCGAATAGTAAAGCAGGGCTGGGTCTGAGTGCAGGGATTGCTATCACTACCGTTCGGAGCAACATAATAGTCTGATGCCGAGGCATGACTAGATGCAGGATGTTGAAGCACAATGGCAGCGATCGTGGCGAGGGCAATCATCAGTATACCAAGGCCGCACACTCCAATGCCCCACAAGGTTGCAGAACGACGCGTCATCACGTGCATTGACATACGAACCTTTCTTGTTCCCATTCCCATTCCCGTGCTCAGCCTGTTGACGTCTCAATGGCTCGGATTCACGCAATAGCAGGAGGCCTCTTTCGTTTCTTGTGTAACAGAGTTTCTGAACTCTAGTCTCTGCCCAGATAGGCTTAGATGGGTCTACTTCTGCAAACATGCGGAACCAGATGCCGATGCGTCCATGCGTGAACCGCTGAGGCTACAGGGTCCTTCGCTGCATCGGAGTTTCCTCGCACTCACGCAGGGATGACTATGCCATATAAGTTCAAATCGTTTCAATAGGTCTCACTGTGAGCGCTTGCCCAGAACAATGGGCTTAAATCCTAGCTTTGCGGCTACATCTGGACACATGAACCAAGCAGCCCAAAAGTCCTGCTATACCTGGGCCAAAGTTACTGATAGGCTACTTGGGCGTGTCTCCTCAGCGAAGGAAGCTGCACCCACAAGCATCGGGGGTTGCTTGTTTGGAGGCGAGAATGTCCCTGCCTTCAGCTGGAGGATGAAGTGCCAGCGGGTCTGCTCGCGCCGAGCCGTGAGGTGAGATGCGACGCGATGCGATGAGACGGCACGAGCACGAACGCCGGTATATCCCCCCAGACGACCACGCCGACCGGTCGTGTCCCGCATGACGGCGCGTCCCCAGCCAGGCACACTCCTTGCGCTCACCACGCGGGCGGTGGATGCGCCTTCCGGGTAGGGGGTTCGCGAGGCAGCGCAGCGGTATCCAGCAGCACTCCTGGCAGCCAGCCAGAGTCCCCAGAGTCCCCAGCGGGCCTAAGGCCCGCTGGGGACTCTGGGCAATTGCAGGCGGACCGCGTGAGTAACTCCGCCGCTCAGAAGTGCCTCGACATGGGCCAAAGTGGCTTACGATGTGTCAGAACCTCTCGTCGTGAGCCGAGGAGAGTGTTAGTGACAGCTCACTGAAAAGTAGTGTATCTCGGCGTGAGCTGTATCAATGCCATGTCGCTCATGTCCCAGATTGGATGGCCCTGGAGCAGCGATCGGGCAGGAGGGAGGTGGCTATGGGGCGATGCCCTCCTGGACTGTAGCAGCACCTTGCAACCATCTGGAGATAGGAGCTGAAATCTGCAGGGAAATCGGGGAGGGGGAGCGGCGTGGCGTGGCTGGACCGACACAAACCTAGGGGAGAGTCTCAGGAGTACCAACTGCTCGCATTGCCAGGCACCAGGCTATTAGGCACCAGGCTATTAGGCACCAGGCTATTAGGCACCAGGCTATTAGGCACCAGGCTATTAGAGACTCCCTGAGGTCTTTGGGGCGGATCGACGTCACCCCGGTTTCGCGCGTGCAAGCCTACGGTTCAGACGGATCCGTTCTGCAGGATTGCAGGCGGTCTCGGGTGGACTCCAGCGGCGGCGACCAGATTGGCCCAATAAAGCGATGGGTCGCCCGACCGAGAAATGTCGTGTAAACTGTACCAAAGAATGAGTTGCGGGTGCGAGTTCATCAATACCAGATCGCGCATCTGGCGCATCTCATCCGATGTTGGAAAGCGCGCGCAGCTGGGGCGGGGAAAGCATTTGGGCGTTCGACCCTCGATGAGGCCGAAGCTAAATGCCTGGAGCACCATCATCGATTGCTTATGATAACGATTGGCGATAGCCTGGATTGAGCGAGCAACATCACCAGTTGCGGCGATCGGCTGAGAGTCTCCCACCGGATAATAGTCCGCCCCAATAACATCCGCAGTATCAGCAAACGGGGCAAGGTTTGATCCTCGAGATGAGGCACTTTCACTCGATACGAAGAGTTGCCGATGGGATGGATCTAAACGCTTGAGCAAATCGGCATAGGGCTTCATTTTGGAGTGCTGGCTGCTAGGCAACTCGTCTCCGACATAGTAGCCCCAAGTGGCGGGAACACCCTTTGCCAGGTCTACTACATAAGAAATGAACCCGGCATTATTCGAGCATCGACATGACTCAGCCAGCTCGCTGAAGTGCTGCCTCAGGTCTGTTCCGTCCCAGAAGACGGGATTATTTAACGGCCAGATGACTTCGATCCCGAGCGAGTGGGCTTTATACACGTATGCAAGTACTTTCGCCGCATTGCCGCTAAGCAGATTATAGTTGAGAACGAGCTCAAACCCAGCATCAGCGATCTGCTTCAGACGAGTGAGGCAGAGCGAACCAAGTCGTGGCGGGCACTCCTCGTAGACACCTTGCGGCGGGAGCGGTCCGTGGTATCCTACGTTTTGCCTGGTAGGTGGAGCACAGGCAGAGAGTGCGGTTGCCGCGAGTGCAACGAATACTGCCACGTACACCGCTCTATGCCGCAGCGCGCTCCAGATTGCGTACTTCATAGCCGTTGCTTCCTTCATTATCAGAAAAGCAGGCGGCAACATTCACAACTGCACGCACACGCGATGCGTCATTGTGTGTGGTTGGATACTGTGGCACTTGCAGGCGGTGGTCTCGCGGCTCAGATGCACGTGCTCACTATCAATCCTGCCACTCATCGCGCAGGCGAGCCGATCCGTACGTTTCCCATCGGAACCCGTCCACGATATCCCAAAGCGCACTTTACGTCATCCGCACTCGAAGTAGACACCGGACTACAGGCGTGATGTGACAACGCATATGCACGTGCGATAGCGCGAGATAACATACGATAGAATGCATATGCCGTCTACCTCTCGTCCAATGTAGCGCCATATCTGTCCGAAACCTCACGATAGAGTTGGACGAGCTTCTGGCTCTCGACCTCCCATCGTAACTCGGAATGGACGGCGGCAAGCGCATTGCGTCGCATGCGGGATAAGCCGGCCTCATCTCCAATCATGGTGCTAATGGCGCGACCCACATCTTGAGGCGCGAGAGAAGATTCGATGCGCCCGACATCGTAGGTGCTGACGAGTTCTGCGACGGCATCTAATGAGGAAGTCAGCACTGGGACGCCAGCCATTAAGTACTCGAAGACCTTGTTGGGCAGGGTCATCCGAACACTGAGTGATTGAGGCCGATAGATGACGAGTCCGATATCCGCTGACGCCGTCCACAGATGCGATTCTTCGTAGGGTACGGGCGGAATAATCCTGACGCGATCGCCTACCTGCTCTCGAGCGATAAGGGCTTCGAGTTTGGGCTGACTGTCCCCCCATGCCTTCATAACTATCACGATGTCGGGATCTAAGAATCGAGCTGCCCGGACGAGAACGTCAAGTCCTCGATCGGGATTGAGTCCTCCTTGGTAAATGGCGATGCGCACCTTAGGGCCGAGGCCCAGATACTGTTGTATACGCTTGCTTGAAACGGGAGGCTGATATGTGGGGATGTTACGGATTACGACCGCCGCTCTGCCGCCATAGCGTCGCTGCAACTCTGGCGCGTACGATGGCGAGGTGACAATGATGCCCGAACAGCGAGGAAGCAAACTACGGAGCAGTCGGACCGAGAGAGCATGCAGCGGGCGCAATCGCGTAATCCATGGCTGAACTAGGGGCAGTTCGTAGGGCTCGAAAATGAGCGGCTTTCCTCGCAGCAACGAGGCAATATAGCACGCGGGGAGCGCGGTAATATCACTGGCATGATACATGTCAGCCGGGACACCCAGCAGTTCGACGAACGCGCGAGCCATCCGCCAACCTTTGAATAACAACCATGGCGCGAATCGTGTTGGACTGTAATACCTCGATAGCCGGCGCGGCATGAAGATATGCCTGACGCGCACTGCCTGAAGATGCTCATCGGTTGGCAGTGTGATGTATTTTGAACGAATACCTGTAAGGCTTTCTTGGCGTGGGCGTGCTCGGTCATGCTCGATGTCCACAATCTCAACCGCGAACCCAGCCTGTGCAAGCCCCGCCGATGTGCGCATCGCCCGCACATCACTACTTGCTTGTCTTAGTGCGAGCATACAGACTTTGATCGGATCCGCCTGTGCGGCATGTGCTGATGCTGTCGAGGATGTGGTGTGCAAGATAGCGTTTCGCATATTCTGCTTCCCTTCTCGATGCAATGCGGCGACGGTTGCTTAATCCGTAGTGTGCGATGGCGGCTCTCTCGTGCTGAAGGAGCGCATCGAGCAGAACTGCTGATAGATCTCAAGAAGCCTCTGCTGCTCCACTTCCCAGCGCAGCTGATGTTGACTCACGGCCAGCGCGTTAGAGCGCATCTTGGCCAGCGCATCCACGTCGCCGCACATGGCATTGATCGCTTGGCCTATCACCTCAGGCTCGAGCGGATCAACGACGCGCCCGACATCGTGTGTGCTCACCAGTTCCTCGACGGCATCGAGTCGCGAGGTCAGTACCGGTACGCCGGCCATAAGATATTCAAACAGCTTATTGGGCAAGCACATGCGGACGTTAGGCGAAAACCAAGGCGGGTTGACGATCAACCCTATGTCTGCGGAAGCGGTCCAGGTCAGTAGCTCCGCATACGGAACAGGCGGAGCGAGCATGACCCGCCCGCGCAGTTGCTCGTGCGAAGTCAGGGCTTCCAATTCTGATCGCAGCGGGCCACGACCCATCATGATGATGACGATGTTTGGCTGCAGGTACTTCGCCGCACGAACCAAAACATCGAGTCCGCGATCCGCCTGGAGATTGCCTTGATACAGCGCGATACGCGTAGCACGGCCGAGTCCAAGGGACTTCCGCAATCGGTCGCTCGGTGTGGGGACTTGATAGGCCGGAATGTTGCGGACCACGCCCGGCATGCCGCCCCCATAGCGGCGCTGTATGTCATAGGCAATGGGAGGCGAAACCGTAATAACGCTCGTACAGTTAGGAATCATGGTTCCGAGAATACGCCGTGTGACCGCGGAGAGTAGTCGCCAGCGAGTGATGTTGGGATCGACCAGCGGTAGTTCGTGAGCGTCATAGACCAACCGTTTCCGGCGTAACGCGGCGACGATGTAGCAGGCAGGCAGAGCCTCAAAGTCATGGGCATGGTAGATATCAGCCCGCCTACTCAAGAGGGCAAGCGTTCCTCGCACCAGGATCCTTGCTGCTTTGGTAAGGAACAAGGGTTTAAACCGCGTCGGCATATACCAACCGGGCATAACGATGTGCCGAATGACAATGCCTCCCACGTCTTCTTCTCGTGGTATGCCGCGGTCACGCTCAACATCCACGATAGAAACCGCCAGCCCTGTTCGGAGCAGTGTCATCGCCTCACGCATCACCCGTACATCGGTACGCGCTGGACCAAGGACATGCATGCAGACCTGCGTCCCCGCAGGCGGCTCCCCAGGTTGTTGCGCTCTCACGGTGGACGGCATGATATGGAGCCCTTGCCCTTTGCGGTGTACATACGCGTAGGCAGCTCGGACAAGGGAGTTTACGGTGCGTCCATGCAGTGCATTGTGGCCGCCCACAAAGCAAACGAGCAAAATGGTGTAGGCGATCAGCCCGGCGATGCGGATGGGCCACCTCCAGCTTCCGCCGAGCGCATTCCCAAGCCAATAGCATCCCGCGAAGGTTGCAACACCGATGAGCAGGACGAGGGCAAAGTGACCAATCTCGAACGGGACGGGATAGATGCGTTGATTAGCAATGTGGACGCTCACTGCAAATACGGTATATGCGACCAAGGTCGCGCAGGCAGCTCCCATTACCCCGAATACGGGAATGAATTCGATGTTGAGTCCGACATTGACCAACGCGGCAACTGCAAGACATATGGCCGTCAGCCACGTCTTTCGCCGAATGTTTATCCCTACCCCAAGTACTTGTCCAATACCGAACAACATGATGGAAAGCGCGACGATTGGAATGATGGAAGAGGTCGTCCGATAGGATGGTGGAAACAACAGATCGAGGGCTCCTATTCCGGCTAATGCGAGGGCATATGTGATAACGAGCAGTAGAAAGCCGAACCATCGAAACACCTGTTGAAACATCGTAGGCGCATCATCCCGCTTGGCAATGGCGTAAAGCGCAATCGGCCACGCCAGTAGAAATGGTGAGAGTACGAGCGTATTCACAACTCCGCCCAATCTGTAGGCCACGTCGTAATAAGCTGTCTGTTCGAGTGAGCCAAAATGACCGAGGAGATAACGATCCGAGAGCTGCAGAATCCACACCGTGATCACATTGACCACAAGCGGGGCTCCGAACTGGAGCAAATTGAACGCGACATCAAGGCGGAGGCGTAAGCCCGCCCGTACGACCGCGATGGGCAACGTTAAGATCATGACCACCGCATAGCCGGAGCCCATGGCAAGCAGCGCGCCTATGACGCCGAGATGGAGCGCGCCAACTAAGGCGAGGCTTCCAACTAATGTGGTCAGCACGATCACTACGGAAAGGATCGCATACATGGATGCTCGGCTCTCGGCACGTAGCCATGCAAATCCGGGCACAGTGAGGTTTTGAGCGAGCATAACTAACGCCGCCAACTGCACCGCTGGAGCGAAAGTTGAGGTGCCTAGCAGAACCGCTGCCAGTTGTGATGAAAAGACGAGCACAGCAAGTGTTGCAGGAATGGATGCTAGTGCCAAGAGCACCATGACAGTGGAAAGAACTGCTAGGCGATCACTGTGGGACTCGTAATCGTAATTGTACGCCCGAAAGAATGCCGACCCCAGACTCAACTGTGTTATGCTGGCCGCAAGTGCAATTGCTGTGGTCAAGACGGCAAGGCCACCATATTCGGTATGTGACAGCGAATGTGTTAAGAATGGCGCCAAGACGAGTGCTACCAACGGCGACGCCAGGCTGGCCAACGCATAGATTCCTGAGCTTCTGATCAGATTGCGCGCAAGAACAGCGTAGCTGGTGCCTTCGTGATCGGTGTTATCCTGCGGCGCTGCGCTAGCATTAGCTGCGCTTGCATTATGGGAAGACATTTGTTCGGTCCTGCTCACACGCGTCCGCGGAAGCGCGGCAGATGACACATCAGACATCAGGTGATCCTTCCAGCCCGTTCACGAGTCTCCCCTGGTTTGGTAAGAAATGGATCGTGATGATGGCTGCCCGAGACCAACGGAACCGAGGATTGCTCTGCCTGCTCGCGCGAATGCGGGCCATACGCCCGCTATGTCTGCAGCCAGCTCACGCCAGTTTCGATCTGTTCCGACCATGATCCGCCGAAGCAGGTGGGGATCGGTTTGCGCTGTATTCACACCCCGCAGAGTGGTTACTGCCCAGTCGTACCCTGCGTCGCGCACCGCATGAAGTCCTTCGTTTCCAATGTGCTCCGGTCTGCCAAATGGATATGCAAATGTCCGCACGCGCTGCAGAAGATGGCCATCCAACACCATTCGGCATTCGACAACCTCCCGGTTTATCTCGTCGGCGTCAACCAAGTGAGCCAGCACAGGATGGTGCAGCGTGTGCGCGCCGAAAGTGATCCACCCAGATGCTTCCATTTCCCGAACCTCAGCCCAGGTGAGCGGGCGAAGCGGCCCATCGCTCATACGATCTGGGGCCGGGATGGCGAGCGCTTGTCGGACCTTCTGGAGAAACGTCTCGCGCTCTGCAATTGATGGTGCCCAGTAGAGGAAGTCATAAATGGCTTGTGAGGCTGCCTGCCGCTCCTCGATGAGGCGGAGATCATAGGTCCGCCCTTGAATGGTTGCAGCGGCGACTCTCGCATCGCGCACCAGGCAGTCTCCCTCATACCACCAGAAGCGGGCGCCGCTCTCGACGTACGCTGGTATCAAGAAGATGGTGAGTGGCACCTGGAGTTCCTTGGCAAGGGCAGCAGCATGCGTGTAGTTGTCGTAGTAACCGTCGTCGAAGGTGACGACCAGCGGGGTTCGGCGGTCATGCAGTGGGCGCGTGTCATTGGCACATCCATAAAGCTCTGCGAGAGCTACGTCGAGCGGGAGGAGGCGATAATAGCGCCGCAGATAGCGGAGATGACTCCGCAGGTCACTATCGGTTGCTCGATGGTAATTGAGGATGATCAGATGGCGATCCTGTCGTCGCATCCGCCGCCGTGCGAAAGCTACCAGCCCGCCATAATAGAACCCGGTGATGCACACGCGTATCGCGACGTTCCTTATCTGCTGTCGTTGCATGCGGAGCTCCTGTCCTTATCGTCATCGTGACTGCAGTCGTCGTCGCGTTCGTTGGCCAACCGGTCTGACGATATACCCGCGAGATCAGGTGCCCAAAACGTCGCGCGCAGGAGGGCACGCCTCAGGGCTTTCGCGGTATGGTGTTGCGCAACGTAGGCCCGAGCGGTGGTCCCCATCTGTTGACATCGCGGCAAGTCAGTGATGGTCCTGATGAGGGCTGCGGCAGTGGCATCGACGTCTCCGACAGGAATAGCAATGCCTCGGCCATCTGCAAGGTACTTGGCTACCATCTGAGGGGCGGTCGAGGCAATGACTACGCAACCGGCAGCCATCGCCTCAAGGACAGCAACCGGATTGATACCACGCGTCCCGGTGTAAAGGAAGATATCCGTAGTTCCTAGAAGCTCGCTTACCTCATCTGGTGTGGCCTCGCCGTAGAGTGTGCAGATTCCGTCTAGGCCGTGCCGGTGGATGTCTGCCTCAACCTGAGGGCGAAGTGAGCCGTCGCCAATAATGCGCATGTGCACGCGGGAGCGCACATGCGGCGGAAGTGCTCTGAGCGCTTCACTCAACCCCTGGACGGCGATGTGCAAACCCTTCTCTATTGCCAGTCGGTTAATCATTGTGATGGCAATCGCCTCCACAGGAAGTCCTTGCTCCGCACGGAGACATGCCCGAGTAGCATTGTCTCGTCGGGTGAAGCGATCGACGTCAATCATGAACGGGAAGCGGGTGATTCGGCTCGGATGGATCCCATAGTGATGTGTATACACCTGTGCCACATCGTCGCCGGCAGGGAGGAAGTGATCAGAAAACCGTGTGCCTACCCATGCTAACAAACGCAGCGATGGCCAGTACCACGCATATCGTAGGCGAGAGAGCAGACGACTCCACCACAGCGGGCGCGTCGCGAGTACCTTAAGCCGCTCGGCGCGATATGCGATACTGCCAGGCAGGGTTACGTTCCCATGATCCATGCACACGATGCGAATTCCTGCTATCTTGGCCGCCACCGCCGAGAAGGCGCCCGAGAAGACGCCGTCCTGGGGTAATATTAGGCGATAATTCCGCCCCTCGCGCAGCAGCCAGAGAAGTTTCCACCATCCCGTCAATACATAGAGCCAAATATTGGGGAATTGCCACGGATGCGCCTTGGTGGGGCCGAATTTGTGGATCGTCAGGCCCTGTCTATCTGGTCCTGCAAAATGCGTTAGGTAATCGATTTGCCACTCATTCGCCATCGCACGCGCGATCCCGGCGAGCACTCCGCGGGTGCCCCCCGCGACAGGAAACGCAGCGACCGGGACGCAGACGCGGTCACGCCCCGGCTGTTCATCGCATCCCGAGGAGCGAAAGACGAGGTGTCGCAGTTGACGCCACAGCGCGCGCCAATAGCGGTCACAGCGGCTGGCCAGGAAATAGCGCAGTAATGTACTCGGGCGGCGCTGATAGGCTGCCCAGCGAGCTGCCACGGCGGCACAGCGGTCACAGCCAGAAATCTGGGCGTGCGCATGGAGACAGGTCACGTGCAACGCATGATAGAACCGGCGGGCCAAGCGTCGATGCCTGAGGTCATAGCGCGACCAGTATCCACAATCAAATTCATGGATGAGGGTATGAAGCGCCCTATGGGCGCGGGAAATAAGCGCAACGATTCGCGCGTCACCGGTGAGGTCGACGTAGTCATAGAGGCCCAAAAGAGACAGGATGAAGCCGTTGAGAATGTGGCCTGCTGGATAGACTGCAACCTCTTCAAAGAAGACCCCATCGTCGCCAATGGGGGTGCTTACGCCACCGTCGAGTATGTCGACCTCAAACGTACGAGTGGCCCGCCGCGCGGCGTCCAGAAAAGCCATGTCTCCAGTCAGCCTATAGGCACGTACAAGCACGGAGATAACGTTTCCCTGGGTCAAGGCGGATAACCAGGACGCTGGCGCATCCCACTCCGCCCAAGGGAAGGGAATCGGCCAGCCACTCATGTCCGGGCCGACTAGATACTCATGCGTTAGGAACCAGTTGGCCTGGGTCAAGAAGGTCTGCCTGTGCTCGTCGGAGCCAGTTGACAAGTAGGCATTCCAGTGCGCAAGCGCATACTGAGCAATTTCCGTCGGGTGGTAGGGATCGGGATAGGTGTCAGATGTGCAACAGAGTATCCCCGACTTATCGACCGGACGCAGTCCTAATTTGGAGGACATATCGATGATATACGGGGAGAGTGTAACAGAGCCCTTTATGTGGGTTGCAGAGCCGAGGAGGGGCTCCTGAGTCTCCATGCGCCACCGGAAGACTTCCCAGACGCCCCACCCTATGATGGGTACGTAGCGCCAGCGCGGCAGGCGCTGAGATCCCTTAAACATGTCATACATGTGGTGTTGCTCCTGACTGCCCTCGATCCTACTAGGATGATAGCTTGCTCGCTTGCGAGAGGCGCATGATCCCTTAGCACTCCAGTGCCCCACCAGCCGGCACGGCGGGCGGATGCGTAGATGTATGCGAGAACCGTCGCGGCCCTGATGGTAGATAGTGAACGGTGCAGGTCCAACGCCGTCCGGAATGTCGCCACATATTGCCCAGGTATCGTAGAGTATCGTCAGGCAAGTGATGCGGGCCCAGCAGGCGCTGAGACGCTTCAGCCATGCGTTGAACCTCCTTCGACAGGTATGTACTCAGGCCCGTAGCTGCGCGCGGAGTTAGAGTTAGCATTCGCTGTGGATGTGCGAGGAGCATGGTCTTGGCGCCCATGCACGATCATGGGAGACGCGGCGGCGCCAAGGATGAGCCAAGCGATTGCAGCTATGGGCGGCAGCGTCCATCCGTTGATCCCCAGGCTGTTAGCGGCCAGAACGCCCGCCATGGCAACGACACCTACTAGAAGAGCACGATATGACACGCTCGATTGACGCAGTTTGCGCAACACCCGATACACCACACCACCCAGAAGCGCCAGATAAGCGCCTAGGACAGGCAGGCCGGCCATTGCGGCCAACTCTAAGTACGACTCATGAGGATGGTCAGCCGGGGCTGACGCGTCGAGACGATAAGGTGCGCCACGCTGTATATAGTTTACTTGACCCCAGCCGATTCCCATCAGGGGATGATCGCGAATGACTTGAATCGCCATGTGCCATCCAGCAATCCGCGAGGTGAGCGAGGCAGCACCGCTCTGCGAGGCCGTGCGCCCGAGCAAGAGACCTACTTGTTCTGGAAAAGCTAGAACGATGGTTACGACGGCAACGCCGATGAACAGGCACAGTCCGACACGGTAGCTTGCCCGTCCGACGAGCGCAAGGTAGATGCCTAAACCCACAGCAACAGCGCCCCATGATGCCAAGCTGTACGTAAAGAGCAGCGCTGCTAGTAAGAGCATCAACTCTACCGCATATATCACCTTTGTGACGCGGGATTTACTGCTGATGATGAGACTAAACGTGATGAAGACGAACATGGCAAGGAATGCGCCATTCCAATCGGGGTTCTTCAAAAACGATCCCGCGCGTGACACATCATTGCCGGCTAGCATGTAGTTCTGGCGTAGCTGAAGATAGTCGACGTATTCCTGCGTTTGCAGGAGGAATCGTCCCGTGAGCGCCGCCACGATCGTGTGGACAGCTACCACAGTGGCAAATCCAGATAGCATGGCAAGGAGTCTATGAAAATGGGCCACGCTCCGCCCGACCTGCACGCCTATGACATAGGCGAGCAAGGGAGTGAGTATTACATCAGTCTGGTAATATGCAAGACTCTCTGGCAAGTAGACGCTATTAAAAGCGGCAGGTAGCGCCAGGACAAGCAACACGACCCAGAGCAAGAGGAATGGCACTTGCAGCCAGGGCCGGCCAGCTGATCGCGTAATCAGCATCATGGCAATCGTGAACAGCGCCAGAATGGTGGCAACAATAGGGAAACGAAGGATAGGCGTATCCACGGGATGATACCAATCGATGACGACGCCAACTACGACAATTATGAGAGCAGTGAGCTCATCCCAGCGCAGGGCGATAACGATTGCCAGCGCGATAGCTGCAACCACCAATACCACACCGTTAGTACCGAGAATACGAAGAATGATGCTCGCACATACGGCCACGACCACAGCGATAGCCATGGGCAGAGAAATATCGCCGAGCGATACGCGCAAGTGTGGGCGTGCAACCCGTGTAACTGATCGTGTAACTGATAAAGACTCGTGAGGCACTAGGCTTCTCCTGCAAAATGCGTGCAATATGCGGGCGACCGTGCCGAACGATCTACGTACGGTCGCGTCGGGGTGAGCGTCACTGTCTGATGTGCGCTGCCGTGTCGCTTACTAGCACGTCAGGATTGTCGATGGATTCGTCTCGTTGCGCCACCGCGATTTCATGCTCGACATTACTGGATGGATAGGGATAACGCTCCTCATTTCGGCCGGCGCTGATAAGCATGACCCCATGTAGTCCATTGCTGGCTCGGCTGGCTCGTTGCAGGTTGTCTCTGGCGCGGAGTACCTCCCCGACGCGCGCGTGTGCGGCGTCAACCACCAGGATCGTGCCATCGACCTGGCCCGCCAACACTAGCGCGTCAGCGACGGGCAGCACAGGCGGGGAGTCGAACACTACCATGTCCACCACGGACCGGCGCTGCTTGCCGTCGGCCAATACCGACCGTTTGAACCGCAGCATCCGATCCGAGCCAAGCAACTCCGTTGGATTCGGCGGCAAAGGTCCGGCGGGAAGCACGTAGAGGTTAGGCACCGCCGGCACCGCGACGCAGGGCACATCGTACATACCGCCCAGGTTGTCTTCAAGCAAACATATGGAAAGACCGTGCTTGTTGTCTATTCCCAGGTGTGTATGGACTGTCGGATGGCGAAAATCTGCATCCACGAGCATCACACGTTTGCCCGATAGAGCGAGCGCGGCAGCCAGATTGATTGCGGTTGTCGTCTTGCCGTCCCCTGGTGTCGGGCTGGTGACGAGAATCGAGCGCAGTGGCTTTCCCAGGCTCGCGAAGCACAAGTTAGTGCGCACAATGCCAAACTGTTCCGTCAAACACGCGTTGCCACTGGCTGTGAGAAGCGTGCCCCCCAGTTCTGCGCTAGGTTCTGCGCTAGGTTCTGCGCTAGGTTCTGCGCTAGGTTCGGTGCGCCGCCACAGGCCGCGGCGCTTGCCTTGTCTCGCAACCGCTATCGTCCCGAGGGGCACAAAGCCGGTCAACTCCGCAGCACTGTCCAGTGTTCGCACTCGATCGTCCAGGGATAGCCACACAAACACAACGCCCAATGCTATCACGAACCCGAGCACACCACCCTCTAGCGTATTCAACAAGGGTTGCGGTTGGACCGGGCGAGTCGGGACCACGGCGCGCTGGAAGATGCGGATGTTGTTGGTTGCGGCAAGGTATTGCGCTATGGCCTGAGTCCTGAGGTTCTGCAGTGCAGCACGCTGGGCGTTGGCGGCATCAAGTTGCTGCTGAAGATTCCCGAGTGTTGCATTGGTAGGGTCTGTGCCCTGGAGGGCATTGATTTGCCCTGTAAGAGACTGGATTGAAGACGTTACGTCAGCGATCCGTTCGTCGAGTTGACGTTGCATCGAGGCCAATCCTTGTTGGGCAGATTGGAACTCGACCGCAACGAATGCGTCCGCTACATTATTAGCGAGCTTTGCGGCGCGCACAGGACTCCTATCATCCACTTGCACCTGTATGAGTTGTGACCCAGTCTGTGATGAAACGTGTAACTGTCCTGCAAGCTGTGTGGCCGAGACGCCACTGATTCCACTTACGGCTCGCTCTAATACCACACCTTGCGGGATCAGGTTGACATAGGTTGTCACCAATTCGTCGATCGTGGTCGCGCCGCTGTTTGATCCGAGTGCCTGTTGGTCCACGACCAATATGGCGGTTGCCTCGTAGATCGGGCGCTGAATTTTGCTGACGATGAGGCCGCCAAGTGCCGCCAATACTGTACAAAGCACGATGAATAGGGACCACCTCTGGACCTGTGCGAGATACTGTCGCAGTTGGTGACCTTTGAGAGACTTGCTCATTAGGATCGTCACTCCTCCATACCTGTAGCAGAACACCATACTCAGAGGAGGTATGGAGCCAAGATCGAAGGCCTGGCCGCTAGAAGATCTGCCTGGGCAAGACACTTGTTCCAATGAGCAGCCAATTCATGAACATGTTCCGTCCGGCATGACTTGCGGGTGCCGGGTACGAGCTGTATTTCGACCCGGTCGGCTTCTACGGAGTTGTGCCACAGTGATTTGCGCGACGCGATGCTGGGCGCACCTGGTTCATCGGTAGCCTCCTGGCTCGTCCACAAGACGGCCATGCGGCCGGGATAATGTGGACGAAGGGCATACTCAGCCATCGCCCAACCATATCGCCCGAACCAATCATTCCGCATGTCTGCGATGGAAGGCAGGATCGCTTTGAACCGTGCGATCACAACTGGTAATCGGTCAAACCACGTCGATGGTCTGAGCCACTGACCCAGCCCACGTCCGGACTTGGTGTTTGTATGCAACATGGCCAATGTACGAGCCTTCACGAGGTGGGCCCGAATAAACCAGTCTAACTGCCGAGCGGGAGCTAGGCCAATAGCACGACCAACACGACCGATCCAACCATGGATCAGCCTATGAATAGCCCGTGGCGCCACTGGTTCAATCAACAGGAGTAGATCCACCGTTTGTCCTTCCGCAAGGAGCTGGTGGGCCATCTCGTAGGCTAACAGAGCGCCATTACAATAGCCTCCCAGCAGATACGGACCCTGTGGCTGGACGGCTCGCACCTGGTCCAGATGCCTCCGGGCCATGGCTTCCAACATGCGTGTGGAGGGCAGGCCATCAAATGCAAGTCGAGGAAGACCGTAAAACGGTTGGTCGGGCCCCAGGTCACGCGCAACATTCACACACCAAAGTCCGCGATCCGCGCCCTCGCCATACAGGAAAAACATCGGTCGTTTGGCACCGTCGCTATTGAGTGCCAGCGGCGAAGATTGGCCGTCTGCCTGCTCGATCCCTATCAGGGCATCCGCTAACTGCGCTATAGTGGCTCCGTTAAAGAGGACGGCAAGCGGGATTCCCTTGCCAAAGACCTCCTCGATCCGATTGACCATCTGAGCGGCGAGTAACGAGTGCCCTCCCAAATCAAAGAAGTTGTCGTTTATCCCGACGGGTCGCACCGCAAGCAACTCTTCCCAGATTTCGACTAACTGCTGATAGAGCGCGGTACTTGGAGTGGCGACAGCCGCCTCACACGCCTGCATGAGCGAAGCAGGTGCCGACCGAGCGGTAGTGGATTCGGCCGTCGAGTGGTGGCGCACGGTTATTATTGGACAGGAGAGGTCAGAAATGCGCTGCGCTGGGTCAGCCGCCATGCTTGCCAGCATAGACTGCCATGCATCCACCACCTGAGCGACGGTGCCGCTGTCGAACAGGTCAGTGTTGTATTCGCAACGTCCAGCGAGCCCTTCTGCTAGATCATTGACGACAATAGTGAGGTCGAACTTCGCGGTCCGTGTCCGGTCTTCCATCAGAGTCAAGGTCCAGCCACAAGGTAGACGTGGTGGCGCTGGCTCGAGTACCAGCATCTCGCGAAAGGGCAAGTGCCAATTCTGGCCACCTGGGCCATCACTGTCGTGCGCCAATTCTAAGACCCGGTCAAAGGGCACATTCTGATGTGCGAACGCGGCGAGCGTCACGTCACGAACTCGGGCCATCAGTTCTCGCACCGGCGGATCGCCTGCTAGATTAATGCGGAGAGCCAGGGTGTTGATGAACCACCCCATAATCCCTTGGACTTCCTGGTGCACGCGCCCGGCGCTGCTGACCGTTCCGATTACGACGTCATCCTGTCCTGTCAGTTTAAAGAGCAATGTGCTGAAGGCTGCCTCAAGCAGCATGAACAGTGTGACTCCTTCTTGGCGACAGAACGCTTTGAGGGTGCTCGTCGTAGCGTCGGGAACGGTGAACCGGGCCAGAGCGCCGCGGTGGGTAGGTACCGCAGGGCGCGGCCGATCGGTCTGCAGGGTGGCAGGCGCAGGAAGGTTCGCGAGTTGGCCGCGCCAGTACCGCACTTGCTCCGCATGCGCTTCGTCGGTTAGATGCTCACGTTGCCACCATGCATAGTCGGTATATTGGATGGGAAGGGTCTGGAGTGGCGAGGGCTCGTCGCCAAGTACCGCCTCATACACGAGCCGCAGTTCGGGTAGGAACACCTGGTAGAGCGAAATGCAGTCGGCGATGATGTCATGTAGTGTCAAGTACAGGCGGTAGCCGTCTTCCGTCAGCCGGATCAATCTCGCCCGGAAAAGTGGAGGAGACGCCAGGTCAAAGGGTTGTTGGGCATCCTGAGCGGCCATCTGCTCTGCCACAGATTCTTGCTCGGCGGCAGCTACCTCCGACAGATCGACCACGGGCAGGTCGACCGTACATGACGGGAGGATGGCTTGTATCGGTTCACCATTGTCTAGGGGGAAGTAGCTCCGCAGCGAGGCATGCCGCGCGATCAACTCGTTGAGGCTCCGCTCGAAGGCCGGCACGTCAAGTGGGCCAGGCAGACGGAGCGTCACGCACGTGTGGTAGAGTGGCAGCTCAGGCGTGAGCTGTGTGAGGAGCCATCGCTGGCGTTGCTCGAAGGAAAGAGGAGCAGTGGCGCCTGTCCGGGGAATGATTGCGTCTTTGCGTGCGACAGGATGCGATAAGGCACTGCGCTCGTATTGCTCAAGCAGTGCACGCTTGGCCTCCGAGAGGTGCATGGTATCGGGATTCAGCGCCATGGGTCACGTCCTTCTCATCGAGGGAGCCTGCTCCCGCGTAGGCTCCCGACTTGTTTATCACACCGAGCGGAAGACTCCGGACGTGCGCCCCGGCGGGCGCAGCGCGTCCTGGTTGCTAGTGGTATCGTTGTGCTCTCCTGTCGGGCCTCCGGACACCAACGCCTGGGAGCGGTAGTGCTGAGTGCGGAGTGACACTCAAGCCATCGCTGCTCGTGTCAGCCTGGTCAGCCGGGCCCGGCGTGCCGGTTCAGCAGTGAGCACGAGCAGCCCAGGAATCCCCTGGCTCCAGCCATAGGGCGGGTCAACCTGTTCTCCTGTATGGTGCATCCAAACACGGCTTATTCCCGCGACCGCTCCGCTAGAACACCACGGGCAGCTGTGTCAGTCCCCGATAACATAAGTTCTCTTGCCACTCGGGCTCATCCAGCTGCAGGCCGAGGTCGGGCATCCGCCGGAAGAGCGTCTCGAAGGCGATTTGCGCCTCGAGCCGAGCTAGCGGTGCACCAAAACAGAAGTGGCTGGCCCACCCAAATGCCATGTGTCGATTGTCTTGTCGATTGATGTCGAATTGATCTGGGTCAGTAAAGCGCTCCGGATCCCGGTTAGCGGCGGCTAACACCGCAATTACGGCCTGGCGCTTGTGGATCTGTTTGCCCCCGAGCTCCAGATCTTCCGTTGTCATGCGTGCGGTGTGCTGGATGGGGCTCTCGAAGCGCAACATCTCTTCAACGGCTGACGGGATGAGAGAGACGTCGCCACGAAGCTCCTGGAGTTGATCTGGATGCTGCAGCACGGTCAGCAGGCCGTTGCCGATCAAGCTGGTCGTGGTCTCCTGTCCGCCAACCATCGTCATGATCGTGTTGGCAATGACCTCGTCATCGGTCAGCCGATCGCCTTCCTGCTCCGCACCTAGGAATGCGCCGATGAGGTCATTGCGCGGAGGATCCTTCTTGTGTTCATGCACGGCTGCGCCGAAGTATTGGAACATCTCCTCGATACTGCGGCGCACGCGCGGGGCACGATCCGGGTTGTGCTGGAAATTGCCGAGCATGGTGGCAAAGTCCGCCGACCATGCCTTCAATTGATCGCGGTCCGATGTCGAAATGCCCAGCAGCTCCTCCGTTACAATGGCTGGCAAGGGCACTGCGAGATCCGCGATCACATCCATGCGCCCCTGCTCCTGCACCCTGTCCAGCAAACCATCTACGATGTCTTGGATGTGGCCGCGCAGGTTTTCGATTCTGCGCGGTGTGAAGGCTCTAGCTGCTAACCCACGGATACGACCGTGATCAGGGGGATCCATGAAGAGCATCTGACGCACCATGACCTGCGCAATCGGGACGAGCGCATCCAAACCCAGCGCAGCTAGATCTTCGGGTGTAGGTGTGCGCCGAGCCGAGTAGTGCCGATCAGACAAAACGACCAGCACGTCGGCATAGCGTGTGACAACCCAGGCCTTCAAGAATGGATCCCAGTGGACGGGTGACTCGGTGCGTAGCCGATGGTAAAGCGGGTAGGGATTGGCCAGAATGCGGGGATCGAGCAGCTGGTAGAGGCCAAGCGCCGAGTCTGCCTTACCCACAGCGGTTGTGTGTACCGTCATTCTCGTTCCTCCATCATCGGCGAGGTGCCATTTAGGTGGGCTCAGGCGCTTAGCGTGCCCTTACAGCCGTAGATGCTGAATTTCGTCGTCGCTCATCGCATCGAGTTTGGCCAGAATGAGGCGCTCAACCTCACGAGACAACTCGGCAACCGTAGGGGACTCGAACAAGGCCTGGAGGGACAGGTCAACACCCAATGTATCGGCGATTCGCGCAATAACCTGCGTGCCTAACAACGAGTGGCCACCAAGCAAGAAGAAATTGTCATCGACTCCAACCTGCTTGAGTCGCAGTGTCGTCGCCACAATTTCGGCAATTCGCTCCTCAATAGGCGTGCGCGGCGTGGCAGGTGCAGCGTCGCGTAGGATGTTGGCCGCATTGAGCGCGGGAAGGGCAGCGCGGTCAACCTTGCCATTGGACGTTAGCGGGAGCGCCTCCAGTTTCACGAAGGCCACCGGAATCATATAGTCGGGCAGACGGGCTCGCAGATGCTCCTGTAACGCGGTCACACTAGCCTGGGTGCCAGAAGCAGGAACGATGTAGGCCACCAGAATCTTGTCGCCCGTGGACTCCGTGGTGGCCGTGGCCGTGACGACGCTTGCCTCGACTGCTGGGTGGCTATTCAGCACGGAGACAATCTCGTCGGGCTCGATGCGGTAGCCTCGGATTTTGATCTGGGTATCGACGCGTCCCAGGAACGCAATCCGGCCGTCCTGGAGAAAGCGTGCCAGGTCACCTGTCCGGTACAGCTGCGCGCCGGGTACGTCGCTGAAGGGATGTCGAATAAATCGTTCAGCGGTGAGGTCAGGGCGATTGAGATAGCCACGGGACAGGCTCGCACCGCCAATGTAGAGCTCACCGATATCGCCGATGGGAACCCGGCGTAACTGCGCGTCCAGGATGTAGACCTGCGTATTCGCGATGGGACGCCCGATTGATGGCAGCGCGTCGGGTTGTATCCTTGGCAGTACGGGTCCCGAGGTGGTCACGACGGTATTCTCAGTCGGACCGTAATTGTTCACCAGCCTGAAGGGCAAATCAGGCGACGGGTAGTAATGAAGGGTGTCGGCCCCAGTCAGCAAATAACGCAGCGCAGCCTGCCTCGGCCACGCGAGCGCTATGATGGCCTCCGCGATGGCGGTAGGGAGAAACGTGATCGTGATCTGCTGCTCCAGCAACCAATCGCGCAATCGAACAGGTGCGACCCGAGTATCCTCATCAGGCAGATGCACACTGGCGCCGATAGTAAGATAAGGCCACAGCTCCCAGACAGCGGCGTCGAAGGCAGGGCTGGCAAGCTGAGTCGCGCGATCCGCTGCCGTGACCGCGAACGCCTGCTGGTGCCAGAAGATGAGATTCAGCAAGCTCGCGTGAGTGATTTGCACCCCCTTTGGCTGGCCCGTCGAGCCAGAGGTATAGATGACGTAGGCAAGATCCGCAGCGCTAGCGACCGGCATTGGGTCGCCCATGCTTTGCGCCGCCAGTACCGCCGCATCGGTGTCGAGACACACAACCTGGGCAATGTGCGCGGGTAAGCGCGCTAACTGGCTTTGTTGCGTGACAAGAACGCGCGACTGGGTATCCTCTAGCATGAAGGCGAGACGCACGGGTGGGTAGCTGATATCCAGAGGCACATAGGCTCCGCCGGCCTTCAGCACTCCCAGCAGAGCCACCACCATGTCCAACGACCGCTCCATACATACGGCAACGAACATGTCAGGACCGACACCAAGTGCTCGTAAGTAGTGGGCGAGCTGGTTTGCGCGTCGATTCAACTCTCGATAGGTGAGCGTCCTATCGTCCGCTTCGAGCGCGACTGCGTCAGGCTGAGTCGCTGCCCGCTGCGCAACAAGCTGGGGAACGCACTCGTCTCGACTATAGGGCTGTTGAGTGTCGTTCCAAGCTTCGAGTTGCCTCTGATCAATATCCGTCAATAGCGACGCGCCCACCCGCACCCTCTCGCTTGCTGTTGTTGCTGCTGCTCCTGTTGCAACCAATGGGCCGGAGCTCATGGGGTCACGAGAGTGCTCTGGGGCGCTTCCCTCCAAATCATGCCCAACCATGTAGTAATACTCCTTGGCTCTGGCTGAGAGTGCATTACGGAGCGGCAGCCACTGTTCCGTTTTCCACCGCAGGCCGAGTGCAGGAATGACGTATGCACTCGCTCGCAAGCCCTGTCAGGCTCAGCCCGCCCGCTAACGTTTAGAGGTCGCGCGACCTCTGACCACAGTTACAGAAATCAACCAGAAAGCCCCGGCTTTCGAGCGGGGGATGAATGGTCGTAAGGTTCCCACGCCATGGTGGTATACGGCTCGTGAGCTGGTTGCTCTCGCCCTGGGGCCTCGTGGCGTGGGGTGCGACCTAGTACGACCCCTAAAAGCTCCCGGTTTCAGCCGGGAGAGATGTTACAACAGTTACAACAGCTACATTGTCCATGGTCGAGCGCGCCCGTTCGCGTCGCGGGCTACATGACTTCGGATAGACACGTGTGCTCGACCGCGCTCCTGGTGGGCCGCTATTTTGCCAGCAACTCGCCTCGCGCCCGCGAGATCTGCACCGCCTCGGCACGGTCCCGCCCACCACTCGCTCGAAGTATTCGCGGCCTATCCTCTCGCAGGTGGCGGTAGTCGGGAATATTGCCATGCTATAGATGCACTTTTAGATGCACTTAAAGTACGGCCACAAGGTAAATGGAACATCACAGGGACGTGATGCTAACATCACAAACTGATCACGTACGCGGGATTACGCTTCCAGCAACCACTCCCAGCAACCACTTGCACGATGGCCCTCTATCGCCGGACACTGTGCAATCCCTAGCCGTCATCGTGCAGTCCCTCGAACGCAAGCGCCAATCACCGCCAAGCCGATGAACAGGAAACTGGGGCAGCCGGCCAGCCATCTGGTGACGGGCGATGATCAAGTCATCAGCAACCTCCAGCCGCGCACGTGCGCTGTATATCTGGCTGCAGAAGACGATACCTCCTCGAGACGCATATGCGGCGTGCCGGCGGCAAAAGTGCCGCGTCGCCAGCCCAGATCTGGCCTCATCCAGAGCGAGCACAGCCGCAGTGGTGACGAATGTCCCGGCTGCCAACGCGCCGGTGTCGGGACCTGCCTGTACTTTGGACGAACGGTTTCGACTAGCTATGTTGAAGCTGCCATCGTCTGCGTTGGTGGTGGTGATCGCCGGCGCTACATATTCGCCGCCTGTCGGGTGTCTGAGAAGGCGACGCCGGAGGTGTTTTGTGCTGCGGCCGCCAAACCGTGGAGAGGTGAGGCGTCATGCCGGAATCCAGGTCAGAACTGGATTGCCAACCCATCTCATCAGTCTGTCCACCTGACTGGTCTGTCCTGGCGCCGGACGGCATCAGATAACCTATGCCCTTTCTGGTGATGATGTAGATAGGATGTGCAGGGTCAGGCTCCACCTTCCGTCGCACTCGGTTGATGTTAACAATAAGAAGATGGTGCTCACTCGCATACTCCTCTCCCCATACATGCTCCAGGAGAAGGTCTGGCGTCACAACATGGCCGAGGTTCTGAGCCAGGTATGCCAGGACGTGAAATTCAGTGGGCGTCAACTCCACGGCGTGGCCATGTATAGTCACCTGTTGCTGCACCAAGTTGATTGTGAGATCGCCCACGGTTATCCGCGGGCGAGACTCCTGCTCTGACTTGATCGCATCCCATTGTCCACGCCGCAGCATTGCGCGCACACGAGCGAGCAATTCGCCCATGCCGAATGGCTTGGCCAGGTAATCATCGGCACCCAGATCGAGTCCGCAGATACGGTCCTCCTCGCGCTCTCGAGCCGTCACAATGATGATGGGCACCGTCGAAAACTCGCGCACTCGCTTGCAGACATCGAACCCATTGAGCCCAGGCATTCGGACGTCTAGCAGGACGAGAGCTGGTTCCCTGGACTCAATCAGCGTGAGCGTCTGCTGCCCGTCATGTGCCGCGAGCGTCTGATAGCCAGCTAACTGCAGGTTTCGCGTCAATAGACGCACGATCCGTGGATCATCATCGGCGACGAGAATCGTCACCTTTTTCGCGGGCATACCCATTTCCTCCCATTTCGGCTGAACGCTATGAGGTTCCCCCTTCGGTTGGCAGTAGCACGTGGAATGCGCCTCGTGCTGCGATAGTCGGCTCGCTCCCTGTCCTGCTGTCCACGCGCAGTTCACCGCCGTGGAGTTGTACAATGCGCTGGCATAGCACGAAGCCAAGGCCCAGTTCCGTCACTGCATATCCACCCGCAGGGTCCAGCTGGGCGAAACGTGCGCCAGTCGAATCGGTATGCTCGCTAGGCGAAGCAGACGGACTGGCGCAGCAAATGGTCATCAGGACGCACTGTCGAGTCCCCTGGCCCGAAGACGGGAGCGATCCCGCCGTGACCTTGGCACAGCCAGGGTGTTGTGATGTGCCGACCAGTCGACCTTCGCTGTCGGTAAACGTGCGCAAGACAACGTCGACGCCCTCATCCCCTACCTTCTGTAGGGTTGCACGCTCCAACAACAGATGGATGGCGTTAGACAGCCAATACGAGTCGGCCCTCACGAGATATCGAGGTCGCGTACGCTTGACCGAGCCACCGATGTGGCGCACTCGATAAATCACACGCCGAGGCTTCTGTTGGCCAGCGTGCTCCTCGTCGACAGTCTTGATGGACTGACGCACCACACGTACCAAATCGATGGGATCCCGGCTGAGCGCAAGCGGCTCTGTCTCCAGCGTCGCGAGCCCGGCCAGGTAATCGAGCGCCACCTCCATCTGGTCAGTGGCACTATCGATGGACCAGAGAAACTCCCGTTGCTCGGCGCGCGGGAGGCGCCGCTCATGCTGCAGGAGCGTTGCTGTACAGCCCTTGATCACGGTGAGCGGAATTCTGAGTTCCTGACTCGCGGCAGTCAGCAGTGTAGCCTTCATGTGCAATTCGTCTCCTGCCGTGGCACAAGCCCCAGACCTTGTCAGGCCCGCTGCGCCGCCGGTGGGCCAAGCACGATGGCGCGGACACGTCTCGGCGCCAGACCATCTCGATTCCTCGAGAGAGGGTCTGAGTTGTGCACAAAAGGTCGAGTAGATACCATTGGACGCGCTCCAGGTTTGCACTTGGCAGGTGGCGCACCTTGCTTCACAAAAATCCTTTACAAATATCTACAGAAATCGCGGCGCGGAAGGTCTGGCCTGCGGAGCGGAGCACGACTCTCCTTGCTTGTGCCTTAGATGCTATACTGCCTGCGTGCTAAGATGCGCCTACTTAATAGAGAGCGAACGGATCACAGGTTCGCGATTCGCCGCTTGGACATGCAGAGTTCCCAGTCGAAACGACACTCAGTAGAAGGCCCAACAGCAGTATCTCGGCACTGCTGCGCGAAAGGTGTGGCTTTCGGGCGTATCACGAGCGGGCCGCGGCAACCTGACCGGACGCAGCCACCCGGCAACCGGTGAGTTACAAGCTTCCGCGCGTCATCCAGGGCCGCTGACAAGACACCAACGCCATCTGCCATCTGCCATCTGCCATCTGCCATCTGCCATCTGCCATCTGCCATCGTGAAACCTGGCTCATCCTCAGGCCGAAACAGCATCTACTCTATTGGCGACACCTTGGTGTCAGCATGGC
>Ga0207674_10000414_pt1 | contig 55510 bp, 42 predicted proteins | sample KBSCornC72_FD_184303 | JGI IMG/M metagenome (GOLD analysis project Ga0207674, IMG submission 184303) | Corn rhizosphere microbial communities from Kellogg Biological Station, Michigan, USA - KBS Corn C7-2 (SPAdes) (version 2) | ecosystem: Host-associated > Plants > Roots > Rhizosphere > Soil ... | reverse complement strand
TGTTTAAAACTGCCCCGGAAAGTCTCCAATAACAAAAAGGGATTACACAAACGCATGATGCGGATTCAGAAAGCGGCGGTGCTTGGCGCCGGAACCATGGGGGCCCAGATTGCCGCCCACCTCGCCAACGCCCGGGTTCCTACTTTACTGCTCGATATTCCTCCACGTGACCTAACTCCAGACGAACAACGTAAACGGTTGACCCTGGAATCTGCTGGCGTGCGGAATCGCATCGCTCAAAGCGGACTCGATGCGGCTAAAAAGGCAAAACCAGCTGCCTTCTTTGTGCCCGAAAACGCAGCCCTTGTTACTGTCGGCAACTTCGATGACGATCTCGGCAAACTCAAAGATTGCGATCTCATAGTCGAAGCCGTCGTCGAGAATCTCCAGATCAAACGCTCTCTCTTTGAACGCGTTGAGCAACATCGTCGGCCCGGGTCAATTGTCGCTTCAAACACCAGCGGCATCCCTATCCATCTCCTTGCCGAAGGGCGTTCTGAAGATTTTAAGCAACACTTTCTGGGTGTCCACTTTTTCAATCCGCCTCGTTATCTCCATCTAGTCGAAATTATTCGGACCGAATGGACCAAGCCTGAGGTCTCGTGCTTTCTGTTTGGCTTCCTGGACCAGCGACTCGGTAAAGGTGTCGTTCCGGCTAAGGATCGGCCCAACTTTATAGCCAATCGTATTGGTACTTACGGCGCGCTTCTTACTATCAAGACGATGCTCGAAGATGGTTACTCGATTGAAGAAGTTGATCGAATGACAGGTACCGCGGTCGGCCGCCCTAAGAGTGCGACCTTTCGCACCTTTGATCTCGTTGGCCTGGATGTCTTCACGCACGTCATTAAAAACCTGTACGAAGCTCTGCCTGATGATGAAGAGCGTGAGATGTTTGTCGTTCCGGGCGTGCTCGCAACGATGGTCGAACGCGGATTGTTAGGCAATAAAACAAAAGCCGGTTTCTATAAGAAACAACCAGGCAGCGCCGAAAAGCGCGAAATCTGGACCCTCGACACCGCCTCTCTTGATTACCGGCCTTCCGAAAAGGTCAAACTGCCGGCGCTCGATATGGCTAAAAACGTCGAGAACCTGGCCGAAAGAATTAAAACTCTCGTCTGGTCTAAAGACCGCGTTGGCGCTTTTCTGTGGAAGACGTTTTCGCGCACGCTTGTCTACTCGGCGAAACGTATCCCAGAGATCGCTGACAACGTCGTGGAAGTTGATCGAGCAATGCGATGGGGGTTTGGGTGGGAGCTTGGTCCATTTGAAGTTTGGGACGCGATTGGTGTCGAGAAGTCTGTGAATCGCCTAAAGGAGGAAGGCATTTCTGTTCCGGCTAACGTCGAACAAATGCTCGCCTCTGGTGCCACAACTTTCTACAAAAACGAGAATGGTCAGCAGTTCTATTTTGATTTCGCTGTCGGAAGTTATGTCGCGCTCAACGAATCACCAGGTGTGCTGGTATTGAAGTCGCTCAAGGATCGAACCGGAGTGATCAAGAAAAACTCCGGAGCTTCTTTGATCGATCTGGGTGACGGCGTTGCCTGCCTCGAGTTCCATTCGAAGATGAATGCGATCGGTGGCGACACTTTACAGATGCTTAAATTCGCACTCAGTGAAGTGGAGAAAAATTTCCTTGGCCTGGTTGTAGGAAATCAGGGCCCAAATTTTTGTGTCGGCGCAAACATCATGCTCATGTTGATGGAAGCCCAGGATGAAAACTGGGAAGAGCTCGACATGATAGGCCGGCTGTTTCAGAGCTCGGTAATGAGCTTGCGATATTCACCCAAACCAGTCGTTGTAGCTCCTTTCCAGATGGTTTTTGGCGGTGGCTGTGAAATGGTGTTACACGCTGACCGTGTCAGGGCTGCAGCTGAAACTTATATTGGTCTCGTAGAAGTTGGCGTAGGGATAATTCCCGCAGGATGCGGAACGAAGGAGATGCTGGTCCGCGCTCTTGATTCCATTCCAAAAGGCGCAGACGATGCTGACCCGTTCCCGTTTGTGAAACGAGCTTTTGAAACTATCGCCCTGGCAAAGGTTGCGACGTCTGCCGAAGAGGCGAGATCTCTCGGTTTTCTTTCGGTTGACGATACGATTTCGATGAACTCGGATCGGCTAATTGCTGACGCTAAAAAAGAGGTTCTCGCGTTGTCTGCAACCGGTTACGTTGCTCCTCAACAACGCACAGATATCCTGGCCATGGGGCTTCCTGCACTTTCGACTCTCAAGCTCGGCATCCACCAAATGAAGCGTGGTGGTTATATATCCGAACATGATGCGGAGATCGGCACTCGCCTGGCTCGAATTTTAACCGGTGGTGATCTAAATCATCCGACCCTGGTGTCTGAACAATATCTCTTAGATCTTGAGCGCGAGGCTTTCTTGTCTCTAATCGGAACCCGAAAGACTCAGGAACGGATGGCGCACATGTTAAAGACAGGTAAGCCGCTTAGAAATTGAAACAAGTAAAAGGGTAATTATGAGAGAAGCAGTAATTGTATCGGCAGTTCGCACGGCTGTAGGCAAAGCGCCAAAGGGAACTCTGCGAACTACTCGTCCGGATGAAATGGGCGCTGCCGTGATTAAAGAAGCCGTCAACAGGGTAGCCAACCTGGACGCATCCGAGATCGAGGATGTCATTATGGGTTGCGCCATGCCTGAAGCTGAGCAGGGAATGAACGTAGCTCGCGCCGCCGCAATAAGAGCCGGACTTCCAGTCGAGACTAGTGCGATGACGATCAATCGCTTTTGTTCGTCGGGCTTGCAGTCAATTGCGATGGCCGCCGACCGGATAAGGACCGGAGGCGCGGAAGTAATTGCAGCCGGCGGGTTGGAGACGATGTCGATGATCCCGATGGGTGGTCACATCATTCGGCCCAATCCCTACCTGGTGGACCACTATCCTGACTTCTATTTGAACATGGGCCTGGCGACTGAAAATGTTGCGCGCAAGTATGAAGTTACCCGGGAGCAACAGGACGAGTTTGCCCTCCGATCACATCAGCGGGCAGCGGCAGCATTGGATGCTGATAAGTTCAAGGATGAAACGGTTCCCATTCAGGTCGTGCTGGAGGAGCTGGACGAAAAAGGTAAGAAGCAAACTCGCGTAGCAGTCTTTGATAGAGACGAGGGGGTGCGTCGCGATACTTCAGTTGAAGGACTAGCAAAACTCAAACCAGCATTTGCTGTTAAGGGTACGATCACTGCAGGTAATGCTTCTCAGATGTCCGATGGCGCCGCAGCGGCGATTGTTATGTCCGATTCCAGGGCCAGAGAGTTAGGCGCAAAACCGCTGGCTCGTTTTGTAGCTTACGCAACTGCCGGATGTCCGCCAGAGGAAATGGGCATTGGACCAGTGTTCGCCATTCCTAAAGCCTTGAAGTTGGCCGGACTCACTCTTGCCGATATCGATGTCATCGAGTTAAACGAGGCCTTTGCAGCGCAGTCACTTGCAGTCATCAAGACGCTTGGCCTCGATCCCGACAAAGTGAACGTCAACGGCGGCGCAATCGCGTTGGGTCATCCGCTTGGATGTACCGGCGCCAAATTGACGGCGAGTATCCTGCGCGAGCTAGAACGTCGCCACGGAAAGTATGGAATGGTGACTATGTGTGTGGGCGGCGGGATGGGAGCTGCAGGAATATTCGAGCGGCTTTAATTCGTACGGGCGTTCCTTCGTGGGGCGCCCCTTCTTTGCAATTGAAGAGCTAACTTGGAACCAGGGGGAGTGTCGCCCCTTACAAACGGAAAAGGAAACTGTTATGTCAGCGATTCTAGAGCAAAAAGTCATCGTCAAAGGCGGTGCGTTCCTGATCGAAGAACGGAGTCCGGAAGAGATCTTTACACCCGAAGATTTCACTGAAGAACACCGCATGATAGCCGACACCACCCGCCAGTTTATCGATAATGAGGTCAACCCTCGGATCGATGAACTTGAAAAGCACGACTGGAAGCTGGCGCGAGAGTTGGTCCAAAAGGCGGCCGAACTTGGGTTGATCGGGGCAAATATTCCAGAAGAATATGGCGGGCTAGGTTTAGACCAGACAAGCGGGGCGCTGGTCGGCGAAAACATCGGACGTTCGGCATCATTCGCTACGACTCTGGGTGCTGAAAGCGGTATCGGTTTGTTGCCCATCATCTATTTCGCCACCGAAGCCGCCAAGCAAAAGTATTTGCCTCGCATTGCTTCCGGCGAATTGATCACTGCATATGCGCTGACCGAAGCTGGATCCGGTTCAGATGCGATGGCGGCCAAAGCCACGGCAAAGTTAAGTGACGACGGCACTGAGTACATTCTCAACGGCGAGAAAATGTGGATCACCAACGGTGGCTTTGCTGACATCTTCATAGTGTTTGCGAAGGTCGATGGAGACAAATTCAGCGCGTTCATCGTCGAGCGCCAACCAGGCCTTACCTCAGGTGCCGAAGAGCATAAGATGGGTATCAAGGGATCCAGCACTACGGCGCTTGTACTCTCTGACGTGCGGACGCCGGTTGAGAATCTGCTGGGCGAAATCGGCAAGGGGCACAAGATAGCGTTCAATATCCTGAACATTGGTCGCTTCAAATTGGGTGCAATGTGCATTGGTGGGATGAAGCTGATGGTGAACGAGTCAGTTCGTTATGCCAACGAACGACATCAGTTCGGAAAGAGCATCTCTTCGTTTGGCGCGATCAAGGCAAAGCTTGCCGAGCAGGCAATTCGCACCTGGGTAGGCGAGTCGATGATCTATCGCACTCTCGGAATGATCGAAGCGGGAGTTGGCGCTGTCGACTCAAATGACATGGACGCCCGGTTGCGCGCTATCGAGGAATATGCCGCTGAATGTTCGATTATAAAGGTCGCACTTTCTGAGTACTGCGACTTTGTGGCTGATGAGATGGTCCAGATCTTTGGTGGTTACGGATATTCCGCCGACTATCCTGCCGAGCGTGCTTATCGTGATTCCAGGATAAATCGCATTTTCGAAGGCACCAACGAGATTAATCGGCTGCTGATTCCCGGCCGGCTCATGAAGAGTGCGATGACTGGGCGGCTGCCATTACTTCAAGCGGCGCAGTCGTTGATGGACGAAGTGCTGTCGCCCCAGCTTGGCAGTTTTGATGACGACGAAGAATTGCTTGCCGCCGAGACTAAGCTGAGCGTTAACGCTAAAAAAGTTGCGATCATGACTTTAGGGACCGCTGCTCAGAAGTACATGATGAAGCTTGCCGATCAGCAGGAAGTACTAATGGGGATCGCCGATATCATCATGGACGCCTACGCGATGGAGACGGCAATTTTGCGCGCCAAGAAACTGGCAGCTGCACAAGGTGAAGCAGCAATCGCCCGCTACATTGATATGACGCGTGTTTTCTGTAATGACGCGGTGGAGCGGATTGAGGCTAGAGCAAAGAACACGCTTGCCGGTATCGCAGAGGGAGACGAGCTGCGAACCTTGCTGGCGGCCTTGCGACGGTTTACTAAGTTGCAGCCAATGAACACCATTGCCGCGCGGCAACGGATTGCTGAGGATCTGATTAGCGCAAATAAGTGGGTTTACTAGGCGCCAGGCTTAGAGTTCAAAGAACGAAGAGCAAAGTACAAATCAATCAATGCGCGTAATCCCCATTTCGCTTCCTACGCCGTTCTACATAGGTCCCGTAAATGTTTATCTGATAGCTGAGGATCCACTCACGCTTATCGATACTGGACCAAAGACTAAAGAGGCTAGCGAGGCGTTGCGAGCCGGTTTACGGAACGCTGGTTATCGTGTCTCTGACCTGCGACGAATTGTCTTAACGCATGCCCATGAAGACCATTGTGGGCTAGCGCGCTCATTGCGTGACGAAGCAAAGGATGCCGAAGTACTGGTCCACGAATGGGAAACCGGACACCGGCATCATCGGCTCGAGTATGAAGAACACCGGGCCTTACTTGTTCGAGCCGGTGTTCAGGAAGCCGACCTCCAAAGAATGAGGCGCATGTATGCTGACGTTCGGAAATATGCAGACTCGTTTGAAGATCACGAATGCTCGCCACTGTGGGATGAATCAGAGCTCCAGTTTTCCAGTGGAAGTCTGCGCGTTATTCACACTCCCGGTCATACGCCGGGATCGTGCTCGTTTGTACGCGAGGCTGACCGCACCGTGATTGCAGGTGACTGTGTCTTAAAGCGTATTACTCCGAATCCTGTCCTCTCGCCCGATCCCATCGATTCCAAAAAACGTTTTCCATCGCTTGCTGAATACCTGGTGAGTCTCGCGCGGATTCGAAGTTTTGCGCCGACACTGGTCTATGGAGGCCATGGCGATCCGGTGAACGATTACGAAGAGCTTTTCAATCGATACTTCAAAGCCATTCGCGAGCGACAGGCTTATGTGATTAGCCTCGTTTCGAAAGATGGAGTAACGGCATGGGAGATATCGCGACAGATGTTTCCCGGCACTGACGATGTCCACCAGTTCCTTGCGGTTTCGGAAGCAGTGGCCCACCTTGATTTGGCGCAGGCCGACGGAAAGATCCACGTCGAGATGAGCGGTCCAACCGAAATCTACAGATCACTGAACTCTCACTAACTCGTCTTACCGACCGCGATTTATTAAAGGGGATGCTCGACTTTGTGTGGTCAGGAGGCGGGAATTTTTGCATACGATATACGAGTTTCTGATGGTGTGACCTCCTTCAAATTTCGGAACCAGAAAGAGTTGCGAGCGTGTAAGCTCAAAACTCTTCCGGAGGATTCGATATGAAAACCAAATACTTAATCAGTCTCCTGGCTATTATTGTCTTGTCCAGCGTTGCCGTACTGGCTCAAAAGACGCCGGCGCCTAATCCGCCTCTCGTTCCCTCGGATCCTCAAGGTCAAGATGTGTTCACCTTATTCAACGATTCTGGTGGCTACCTTGGCGTGTATGCCGAGAACATAAGTCGCGAGAACATGTCACGCTATAATCTTAATGAAGTTCGCGGTGTAGCTGTCACGCAGGTGATCAAGGACAGTCCAGCTGAGAAGGCTGGCCTGAGAAAGGACGACGTCATTCTGCGAGTTGCAGGCGAGAGTGTGACGAGTGTTCGCAAATTGAATCGCGTTGTTTCGGAAATCGCCCCAGATCAGAGTGTCAAACTAACAATTAGTCGTGGTGGATCGGAACAAGAAGTTACCGCGACGCTGGGACGCAAAAGCTTGAGTTTTCAGACCTTGAATGGCGATGACGCCAAGGCCTGGAAATGGGAGGCGCCACTCAATGCTTTAAAAGACTGGAAATGGGAAAACTTTCAGAGCGATGGCGATGGTCCAATGGTTTTCTCGCTTGGCGCGCGCCGTCGCATTGGTGTCAATACGGTGGCACTAACCAAACAGTTGGCCGATTATTTCGGCATCGCTGACGGTAAAGGAGTACTGGTGACTTCGGTTGATGGACCCGCCGCCGCCGCCGGCATCAAAGCAGGCGATGTGATAACGGCAGTTGATGGTGAAAAGGTCGAGACTTCAGGTGACGTCTCCCGCATAATCAATCGTAAAAAGGAAGGGGCGGTCTCACTAACAATCGTCAGGAATAAAAATCAGCAAACCATCCAGGTTACGCCCGCAGACAATAACTCTTCTGATGACATCAGGCCGCAACTCGGGAGACGCATCGTGATCCCCCGGATACTGTTTCCAACTATTCCCGAAGTGAACGTCTCTGTTCCCGAAATCCGGGTAGCGATGCCGCGAATCGAGATTTCGCCAATGCCGACAATTAATATCGATATGCCAGAAATCAAGGTTAATCCCAGAGTCCGGGTCATTCGAACGCCCCGGCGACAACCGATCTAGTAGCGTCACTAAAACCCTGATTATTCGAGTTATTTCGTGTGACTTGGTGGATCGCCTGTTACGCTTTCGAGAAAGCGGTCCACGAAGGCACACTAAATCGCCACCCGCGAAGTCCGAATTCAACTCATTAGGTGGTTTCTGACGGCGGCACATGCCTTCAGCCGCCGGGAACACGACTTTTTCCCGAAAAAGTGACAAGTATCCAATGCTAATTCGGCAATAATCCGGCCTAACAACTCCAAACACCTAACTCTATAGAAACTGATGCCGGGCAGGCTTGCGCCGGATGATGCTCCTGTGTGATGATCCAGTCGATGATTAACGTGATAATAACCCCCGTTCTTTTGAGGAGTGCATAAAGAGTGAAAGCGGAATTGCAGCAGTTAGTCGCTTTGCAGCATCTGGACACAACCATACGAAGATTAAAAAAGGACCTGGAAGCGATACCCGAAAGGCGCGCAGAGATCGAAGGAGAGTTCGATCAGCGCGCCTTTGAAATTAGAGCGCTGGAAAATAGCCGTGATGAGGCGAAAATTACTCGCGCAAGGCTAGAAAACGAGGTTGTCGAGCAACGCGGACGTGTTGAGCGAGCCGAACGAAACCTCATGTCTTCTAAAAAACAAGATGAATACACGGCCGCCATCAGGGAGGCTGACGCCGCTCGAAAACAGATTTCCACTTTCGAGACTCAGATACTCGAACAGATGGAAAATCTCGAGAAGGCCGAAGCAGCACTGAATGAACGAGCCGACGAAATAGCCACATTAAATTCAGACCGTGAAAGTCGCCTTAAGAGTTTTGATGAAGAGACAAAAACTCAATCGGAACAATTGAAGGCTGCGCAATCGGAACGAGATCAGTTGTTCTCAGGTCTTCCGAAAGCGCTCAGCAGCCAGTACACCCGAATCAGTACGAGGATTCGCGATGGTGTTGCAGTGGCTGAGGCCCGAAACGGAGCTTGCACGGCTTGTTTCATGGCGTTGCGACCTCAGATTATGGCGCAGGTCCGGCGAGGAATGGAATTGATAACCTGTGATAACTGCAATCGGATTCTCTTCTACGTGCCGGCAGAATCAGCACCAGCCAATTCTTCGGCTGCAACGCCAAACGTAGTCGTCACCTCTTAGAATTGTGCTTTGTGCTTCGTGCTTTGTTCTCTTCAAAGCACAAGCACAAAGTTCGAAGTACAAAGCTAAAAATACCGGGCGCAGATCACGCGCGCCGTCCCACGATTTCAAACTCAAACCTAACTTTATCTTTCACGCGCACCAGTCCGTGTACAACTGAAGTTGCCTTAACTTTGTAATCATTGCGATTGATGCTGAACTCCATCCTCCGGAACAGAAACACAGGGCTCCGGTTGACGAATAACCTGTTAGACCAACTATGTGACGGTACCGTTGTAAAGTTCTTTAGTTATTTTGCCAGTTCACGCCAGGTCTTGCGTGTTTTGGCGCGGGATGATACTTGTGGCGGGTAATGGCAAAAATTCAGCTGACCGAAAAGGCACAGGTCAAGCGTTCGCGCCCAAAACGAAGTCCGGTCGTGACCCTGGAAGAGTTTTTGAGCCTGCAACGGCCCAAGGGAGATCTCCTGGTCCAAATAGGGAAGGAGCAGGTTTCTGTTACAAGTCTCGATCGTATTTACTGGCCGGACGAAAAACTAACGAAGTATGACCTGCTTTGCTATTACCTTTCTGTGGCAGACTACCTGATGCCGTTTTTGAAGGACCGGCCGGCGATTCTGCAAAGGTGGCCACGCGGTATTAAAGCTCCAATGTTTTTCCAGCAGGATCTTGAGACTGCACCATCCTTCATAAAAACGGTCAGACTGACAAACCAGGAAGGCCGGCAACTCGACTATGCTGTGTACTCAACTATCGGTTCTCTGATTCACTTTGTGAATCTCGGCTCGATCGAACAACACCCATGGCATTCGACCATCAAGCACCTGGACAAACCTGACTACATCGCGATTGATCTCGATCCAAAAAGTGCTCCGTGGGAAAACGTCTTGCAAGTCGCGCTGGTCGTGAAGCAGGTTGCTGACGATATAGGTCTCGTTGCGTTTCCCAAGACCTCCGGTTCGACCGGCATACATATTTATGTTCCGCTCAAACCTTCGAATACCTACGACAAGGTTGCCGAGTTTGCCCGACTGTTTGCAGGGGAGGTTGCCGGGCGAGCTCCCAAGATAGCGACCATTGAAAGGACCATCGCCAAAAGAAAGAGCACCCAGGTTTACGTTGACTGGATGCAAAATGCGAGAGGAAAGAGTCTCGCCGCAGTCTACGCGGCGCGGGCCAAACCTAAAGCTCCGGTGTCGATGCCGCTTAATTGGAAACAGATCGAGAACGGAATCAAGATCACAGACTTCACAATTCAGAATGCGGCGGCAATGTTACAGAAGAAAGGTAATGCCTGGGCCAACTTCTTCGCCGAACGGCAATCTCTCAAGTTCGACTAGGAGATCCAGCGGAGCAAACCTGACACGCTTTATAACCGGCGGTTGACGCCTCGTAAGCGGAAGAAAAACCCACCCGATTCTTATTTAGAATTTGTTTCACCCAATCGCAGTCTGTTCGATGGTAGATATTCAAAGCTGAGTTACCCACAATTGGTCCATTTGCCGTAGCGGTGATGCTGACGGGCGCAGGTCTTGGCGCAGTGAACGTAGTTTGCGCTGGAGTTGGAGCTTGAGAGGCGAGGCTCTTAGCCAGCTTGGCGTCCCGGGCAATCTTTTGAGCTCGTACAAGGCCGTAAGTCAAACAAATGAGTCCCAGCGTTGCCAGGGCCAGTGCAAAGGACACTATGAAGTTTAGATCTAGAATTTGCAGTAGGATGTAAAACAGCCAATACCAGCCAAGAAATGTTTTGCTGAGAAGTTCCTTTGCAAACTTAAAAGCGTTTTCGCCGATTGCCATGGGATCAGTGATATTCGCCGCCAGGCTGGAAGCGGGCGAACCACCGAAGAGTGTTTGTACAGTTGACGATGGAGGAGTGGTTGGCGTTGACGGGGTGTCGACGGGCTGGCGCCGTGGAATCCATCTTGGATGTTGACGATGCAGTTCGGGATCGATTCTCAGTTCCCTGGTTTTTGCCCGGGATTGCAGATTTGCCGGAGCGTTCATCCAAAGTGGTAATCCGGCTTTTACATCGACCAGGTCGAGCAGCGACGGAACGTCGGATGATGGACCAGTAGCTGCATTAATCAACGTCTCGGCCACTCGCCGGTGTTCTGGTCCAATCGACATGATCCTGGCGAACAGTTGGGACTGCGAGGGCTTCAGAAAATCAGTTCTATTGAAGAGCAGGTTTTCGTCGTGAAATTCGCGCCAGAGATCGGGTTTCTCGGCCAGTGAAATCAATGCGAGATAGATAACTATCGCAGAAAAGTTATCCAGGTTCGCATCGAAGTTCTGGGGATCGCGCAAAGGATGTTGATAATTTTGGTGTCCAACCTCACTGGCGGTCCACTGGTCCATTTGCGGTACAAAGATGCCATCGTGGTCCACCAGGCGAAGGCTGCCGTTCTGGACGATGATATTCCCATGTTGCAAATCGCCATGAGCCACCTCGGCGTCATGCAGTGCTGCTATCAACTTGAGCCATTCCTGGGAAAGGTGAAGTAGCACCTCTTTGCGCTCCAGCATTTCATGGATGTAGACGTCAAGCGTTGGTCCATCAATCCAGTCCATGAAAAGGATCGGAAATCGTCGACCGCCAATCAGGATGCCTTCTGAGGCGTAAACAAACTCCGAAATAAACGGTACAGGATGGCTCTGCAAATAGTCCTGAATAGCTCGGTAACGTTGGTCGCGATCTCCAAGGTAGCCGCGGAAACACCTAACAGCCACGTCGTTGCTACCATTTGATGACTTCAGTTTGTAGACATAGGCAAATTGTCCCGAAGTTACGAGGGGCATACCCAGGCGATCGACCGCGGGTAACGTACTCTTCAGAAGAGGATTCGCGAAGCAAATGGCTGGACATTGCACAGCTTCAGTAAATTGGCGGGCTGTCGGCCAATTGTTAAGACCTATAGAATGTCCTGGTAATACTTGCACCTTAGATTCTTACTGCCTCAATACCAAGCACAGCGATGTCATCGTCCTTCAACCGCTGTGACGCGCGTTCGTTCTCGAAGAATTCTGCCAGCGTCGCTTCATCATCGCGCTTGAGCAGGTTTAAAAACTCTGCCAGCGCACGCTCATTTTTATCTTCCGAAAGTCTCAAGATCCAGGCGGCAACTGCATCAGAGAGTAACAATGATAAATCTCCGTCTTCGAGTTGGCCTTTGTCGAACCCAATTTGCAACGCAACTTCCGGCTGTAGAGATGTATTTGAAGGGGCCAGGACAGGGGTTGCACCGAATTGAGTCGAACTGGCAACTGGTAACGCTCTAACAAGTTTATTGTTCCTGACTTGCACTAAACAAGAATCGCCAACGGCAACTGACTGCCAGCTAGCAGCTTCGGAATTTAAATCGATCTGAATTCCAACAAAGGCTGCAAACGATCCACCTCTTGCCTTCTCTTCTGAATACCACGGCAATTTCATCCTGCTCCACGAGGCGGAGAGAATTCGACCCTGTTCCTCAACGAAAGTCCAGAATTCTAGCGGAGCCAAACAGTCCTTCTCGCGAACCCAGGCTGTGACAAGTTGGTGGGCCCATGAGCGGGCGTCAAATGCTTCAGTTGCGCCGTCTGCCAGGGCGAATCGATTACTCGCTGAATCGACAGCGATGGCGTCTTCACACTCAGATACTGAATTGCCACTCTTGGGATGCAAAAACTGGTTGAGAGTGAGTCTCCAGCGCTGACTTTTCTGAGGCGATGTCATGCTGATTCACTGCGATCGTCCATCCAGCGATAGGGCGTCATGCCGGTCAAGCTAGTTCCAATTTCATAGAATTGGACAATAGAGGAAGGATCGGCATTGAAAACAAAACCCCGCGAACCGGGACTCGCCTTCACTCCCAATTGAGCCGCGGCTGCCAGAAAGTTTTCCGGCAGATGACTGGAGATCTGAAATAACGTTCGGGCGAACCCGTCAGACAAGGCGCTTTCATCGCTTGGGTATTCGATCTTTTCACGCCGCAATGAGGTGATATGACAATTGAAGATCAGTACTGGTCCATCGGCTGTCTTCAGCGACATGATTTGCCTTCCGACATAATCCGGATCCCCGTCGCTTGATTCACCATCAGTCAGGTGCAGGACGGTTGGAGGGAACCCCTGCGGATGTTCAGCAACCCAGTTCTCGAGAATATTCTTGGTGAGATTTAGCGCCTCGCACATTGGCGTTTTACCATCGGCTAGAGGATTGATCCACACCGGGTAGCGTACCGGAATCTCGACCCAGCCTCCGGCGCCATCCGCAACTCGTTTATAGCTGCTTTTGACCTGGAGCGGGTAATCAGCCACGTCGGAAATCGAAACCAGGTTTCGCGAGGCAAGTGGACCACGAAAAGCTGGACCAACCACCCGACCATACCCGATGACTGCGACGTAATAGTAATTTCTGACCTCTTCAGTTTTTGTACATCTGATTACCAGGTCGTGGAGCGTGTGATTAACAACTTCCGCTACGAAATCAGATTTCTTTGATGAAGTGTCTCCGCTGAATGGGTCAGACATCGAGCCCGATTGGTCCAGGAGTAAGACGATACAGGTTGGATTACTTCGAGTTATTTGAGCTGCATACATGATGATCTAGATCTTCGGATTATCTCTCGTAAGTATTAGCAGTGCTATAGGTATTTTGACGACCGATCGCCGCCGACATAATGCTCAAATAGATAACCAGAGCGAGAACAGTGCTGGCCTGATTAATTACGTCCACAAGAACGGCGAGTGCTGCTATCAGAGGCCAAAAAGAAATCCCTTCCGCGATAAGAACAGTTGACAGCGCGTTAATTGGGAAGCTGACAGCAAGGCACAACAATGCTAAGACAAGGATTGACCAAAAAATGTTCCAACGATGTCCCTTTGTTGTCTCATAGCTCCGTTTGAGAATCTCTACCGGACTGCCATTTTCAAGCGTCGCCATGGGGTAAATTAGTTCAAAGGCGACCAATAAGATTATCCCTGGAATTACGAAGAGAAGAGTGCCAAGCCCGATGAGCAGTCCCGCAATTAGGGCACAAATGCTACACGGAACCAGCCTTTTCAAACCCCACCGGTAAGACTCATGCAGACTCGGAGCGACACCGGTGCGCATCAGCGTAACTAATGCGTAGATCAACGATGGCGCTATCAAGGCGTTGCACAGCAGGCCAAGAAGAATGGTGCCTGCGCTAGAGTGCCAGGTAACGTTTTCCGGCTCGAGACTAAGAGTCTTGAGAATCTCTAACGGAGCAAAAATCACAAAAACTAGTTTCGAGATCATCCAGAAATTCTTCGTAAATATTTTCAGAGTCGGCCCAACTACGGCGCCCATATCAGTAAAAGGTCCTATCGAATAAAGTTGGCTCTCATCTGCTTGTCCCCTGGATGAACGCTGAGCTTGCTGTCCACCCAGTTCTCTGCCACACCTCACGCAGAACTCCGCCATGGGCTCGGCGTTAAAGCCGCAATAAGCACATTGTTTGATATCCATTGAGACCTTTCAGTTTTGGCGTCACGCTGAGTGATGACTAGCCGACTTCTCGAGTTGGGAGAGACGAGGCAGTGAGCCTGAATCCGTTGTACTGAATGCGCAAGGAACCGCCTTCAAAATAGCTCAAGCGATCAGGTTGCGGCAATGGGTAGCAATCGCTGGTACTGGGTTCAGTTTGAAATTTTGCTGTCTCATTCACACCGGGCCTCAGCCCGGTGACGGGACGGCCACTTATTTGCGGAACCGTTTCAACGGTTTATGGTTTTTTCCTTCGATGAAGAGTAAACCGTTGAAACGGTTCAAAATTACTCCGTTACGTCTCTAACACCGGCTGAAGCCCGGTGTGAATGAGACAGCAAAATTTCAAACTGCACCAGTACCCATTCGCTAATTCGTATTATTTCGCTTGATTTCGTGGGATCGCCGATCTAGGAGCTTAACTGTCGATCCACCAAATCACACCGAAGTAACACGAACAAGAAGCGGATGGTAATTCGAAAAGGCATCTTGACGAGTTCCGATGTTGGTGCGTATTCTGTCGGCGTATGAACGGCAGCAAGCATCGCTATTATTACTATTATGGCCAGCTCTCCACTGGAGGGACGGTCGGGCGGTGGGCTGTCGGTACTAACAGCGCTTAGTACTTAAGACAAGATTCCAGAAACCGGCCACCAATCTCCAGGGAGATGGTGGCCGGTTTTTTTGTGCTTATTTGAAATTTAACCGGCAACAAATGCGCAAGCTGCGAGGCTATGTACTATGGACACGAAAACACTTTTGCTCGACCACGTAGACATGAGACCAGTTACGGTCAATGACCAGGACGCGTCCGATCGAACTCTGGTCCAACTCGATCCAGACCATCCGGGCTTTAGAGATCCCGAGTATAGAACTCGTCGGAACTCGATAGCGGCGATTGCCTTAAGCTACCGTAAGGGTGAACCTATTCCTGCTGCGCCATACACGTCCCTCGAGAACGAAGTGTGGTCAACCATTTGGAACGCACTTGGACCCGCACATGAACAATATGCTTGCGCTGAATATCGTGAATGCCTCAAACGGCTGGCATTTCCGCTGGACCGCATACCTCAGCTCAATGAAGTGAGTGAAAAAGTTGAAGCTTTAAGCGGTTTTCGCCTCGAACCCGTGGCCGGCCTCGTCGAACCACGCATCTTCCTGGAATCGCTGGCCGACGGAGTTTTCCTATGTACTCAGTACATTCGTCATCACTCGACGCCGCTTTACACTCCGGAACCTGATGTTGCTCACGAGATAATCGGGCACGCCGTTACGCTGGCGAGCGAACGTCTTGCTCAGCTCAACCGGCTATTTGGCGAGGCTGTACGCCGGACCAAGAACGAAAAGGACCTAGACCGGCTGTCGCGTGTTTATTGGTTTACGATCGAGTTTGGAGTCTTGCGTGAAGACGACGTCCTCAAGGCTTATGGGACCGGATTATTGTCGTCTGCCGGAGAATTGGAGGCCATGCATAAGGCTGAACTTTGGCCTTTAGATTTGGAAGTAGCCGCGAGTCATGAATACGATCCAACTCACTTCCAGGCAGTACTCTTTTGTGCAGAGTCATTTGATTCAATGGAAAAGTCTCTTCAGGACTTTCTCTCGAGCTGGTGAGCGATTTCGTGCGTAGCCCAACCGATATTTCCATCGTTTCTCTTTCTGGGCGGGGATGTTCCCGCCAGGAACCGATTACGTAGTTAGGTAGCAGATGGGAAATGAAAACTGGGAAATGAAAACTGGAAAAGTGATTGGATCTCTGTGCTTTCGGATGGGCTTGAGGTTTTCGGATAATTCCGTTTTCGTAGCAACAAAAAGTTGTTGATTTTATTCGAAAATTCAGCGGCTCCGAGCATGGACCAGCGGCATCGCTGTTGCTTGAGAGATTTTTAACTCCCCCCAACTTTCAGTAGGTTAAATTCGGCGATTGCCTCGGACGTTGTTGGCAAGAAGCCACAAGAAATCCTGGTTTGCTCTCAAGCTGCCGGGCTGGACCGAGGTGTATCTGCGCAGTCCTGTCAGGAGGTTTAATTCATGATTAGCAGAAAGCTTGGTCTGTTCCTACCGTTACTATTACTAATGGTTGGCCTGTTTCTGAATTCCCCCGTAGTTGCTCAATCCACTGCCACCGTGCAAGGAACGGTCACCGACTCGAAGGGCGCCGTTCTTCCAAACGTTACAGTGACAATTAGAAACCGTAGCACGTCGTTTGAGCGCACAACTCAGTCTGACTCTCAAGGTAACTACCAATTTGCCGCCCTGCCGGTTGGCACGTACTCCATCGAAGCTCGAGTTGATGGATTCAAAACTCAAGTTGTTGACCAGATGTCAGTCGAAGTCGCTAAGACGTTGGTGCAAAACTTTCAAATGGAAGTTGGCGCCATCTCTGAACAAGTACAAGTCACATCGGATCTTCCGATAGTCGAGACTGCGACAACCTCGGTCGGAAGCGTCATCAATCAACGAACAGTTCAGGAAATTCCATTGAACGGTCGTCACTTTGTTGATCTTGGTCTATTAATTCCCGGTTCAGTAACTCCGCCACAAAATGGTTTTTTAACTGCGCCACTTCGAGGCCAGGGTTCGTTTGGCTTGAACACGGCTGGCGGGCGTGAAGATACAGTGAACTTCATGATCAACGGCGTAAATCTGAACGACATGGCGCAAAACCAGATTACGTTCCAACCGTCTATCAATACAGTGCAGGAGTTCAAGGCTGATAATTCAACTTTCAGTGCTGAGTATGGAAGAAACTCAGGCGCCATCGTTAACATTGCAACCCGGTCGGGCACAAATGATTATCACGGAGAATTTTTTGAATTTCTTCGCAATGATGCGCTGGATGCGCGGAATTTCTTTGAGCGTACAGCGCAACCGGCACCATTCAAACGCAACCAGTTCGGCTTCAACATTGGCGGTCCAGTAAATTTCCCACACTTTGGCGAAGGTGGGCCGATTTTTGGATACGAAGGAAAAAATAAGACGTTCTTCTTCTTCAGTTATGAAGGAACACGTCAGCGGCAAGGATTGACGATTTCTGGTGTAACCGTCCCAACTGAAGCGCAACGAGCTGCCGTTACCGATCCCGTAATCCTCAAACTGTTGCCCTTCATTCCGCGAGCAAACGTTGGGACTAACGGCTTTGCAGGCGCAGCCACGGCACCCGTCGATATCGATCAATGGACCCTGGACATCAATCACAACATTGGAGTCAACGATCGTCTCCACGGTTACTACGCGATTCAACGCGATCAGCGTGGTGAGCCCATACTTCAGCTCAACACTCTTCCTGGCTTTGGTGATACTCGCAGTTCACGTCGCCAAATATTTACTTTAAATGAAACTCACACGTTCAGCTCGGCAGTCGTGAACGAGGCCCGGTTCGGCTTCAATCGCATTCACATTCTGTTTAGTCCAAATGCTAAGTTGAATCCGCTCGACTTCGGAATCCAGAATGGTGTGACAGAGGCGATCGGCTTGCCTCAGATGAATGTCACGGGAGCGAACCTGAACTTCGGAGGTCCTGCAAACTTTCCGCAGGGACGTTCTGATACAACGTTTGTGTTATCCGACACTCTCAACTACCTGCGCGGCAATCATTCGCTGAAGTTTGGGGCAGAGTGGCGGCGATTTCTCAATAACAATACAAACAAAGACACGGGTTCTTACGGCTTCGCAAACTTGAACTCGTTTCTGCAGGGTACCGCCAACACCTTCACCGTAACTCTCGGCGGCACATCTATTGGTCAGGGTTCGGATATATCGACTGCGATTTCACAGGGCGCACTGGGCCTCTTCGCTCAGGACAACTACAAGATTCGATCCAATCTGACCCTCGAACTTGGATTCCGTTATGACTGGCTGATGTCTCCGACGGAACGTTATGACCGATTTGTTGTCTTTGTTCCTGAAAGCAATTCGCTGGTGCGGGTTAACAATGGAATTGCGCCCGTCTACCATACAAATTCAAAGAATCTCCAGCCAAGGCTCGGGTTTGCCTGGGATCCCTTTAAAGACGGAAAGACCTCGATTCGGGGTGCCTACGCAATATTGGCAGATCAACCTGTGACCAATCTTGTGACCCCTAACGGATCTAATCCACCTTTTGCTACGACAATCGCATTGCCGGCGAATACCACCACTCAACTTTCCAAGTTGGCCGCGGTACCTGGCTCAACTGTTTCGCCCAGTTCATCCGATCCGGAGTTCGACAATGCCTACGTTCAGTCGTGGAATTTGAACTTTCAGCGGGAGGTAGCGAACGGCCTGGCAGTAACGGTTGGGTATTTCGGATCAAAGGGAACGCACCTGCGTTTGAGTCGAAATCTTAATCAAACATTTCTCAACTCAGCGCTGGTGGCCGTCAGACCCTTTCCGACAGTTTCAGCGAATAGCCCGATTGCGGCCGGGGTTCCAATGCTGAACATCACGTTCAGGGAAGGTACCGGCAATTCCAGTTACAACGCACTCTGGGTGACCGCAACGAAACGCCTGGCCAAGGGACTTCAATTCAACACTTCTTACACGTTCTCGAAGTCGATCGATTACAACTCGCAAAGTTCGCAAGGCGTAACGCTTCAGGACAGCTACGACCTTCACGGTGATCGCGGACTTTCCGATTTCGACGCGCGGCACCGGTTTGTGGTGAGTGGTCTATACGAACTGCCATTCAGTGGTAATCAATTGAAAGAGGGTTGGCAATTGTCGTTAATCACCCAATCACAGAGTGGTAATCCAGTAACCCTGCTCGCTGGGAACGTGGGTGCAATTGGTGCCATCCCTGCAGCAAGCGCCAACTCGCTAACGGGACTCGCGACCCTCAGGCCTGACATAAATGGAGAGGTTACTATTTCTCCAACGGCAGCGGCCACGGGGATCGGTGTGCAGTACTTCGCAAACCTGGTGTGTGATCCACGGCCAGGTGGTTCTTGTCCGGCAGGATCGACAGTTGTTCTTCCGGTCAGCGTAATCAACGGAAAAACTATCTATCACTTCGGCAGCATGGGGCGTAATGTGATCATCGGTCCAACGTTTAATAACACTGATGTGTCAGTGATAAAGCGAACGACCTTCGGCGAAAACAAAGTACTTGAATTTCGCTGGGAGGTGTTCGATGTGTTCAATCACGCCAACTTTGGGCAGCCTGGGCGAACTGCGCAAGTCGGAAGTACTGCTTTTGGGGTGATTACAAATACGCGTTTCCCAACGGGTGATTCGGGTTCTTCACGGCAAATGCAATTTGCCTTGAAGTTCAAATTCTGATTCGCCAGGTCTCTCTCCCCGCGCAGCAACGGCCGTCCAACTTCCCGTGGACGGCCGTTGTTTTTAAGTTAGGCGTCGCGGCCCCGGATGCGGTCAGTACCGATTAGCGGTAGCGTCGGGTGAGTCTCGAGGCTGATATGACTTCTCGTTAACTGGGGACTTACCCGACGCCACCGCGAATCGTTACTGACCTCGGCCCGTCAGTAAGTGCCTGATAATTGCAACGCAACCCGTTTGGCGATGTCAGTCGGTGGCTGGTCTTTGTCCACTGAAACGCGGATGTCGGCAAGTTTGTATATAGGTCCTCGCTTTTCGAATCGATCCCGCGCTTCTTGTCTAGTCTTACCTAGTGGCCGATCATCCATCGATGATTCAATTCGACTCCAACAAGTCTCAAAAGGCACGTCAAGAAAGATCGATACGCATGCAGCATCGCGAATAAGAAGTCGATTCGTGTCTTCAATCCATGCTCCGCCGCCTAAAGCAATCACCGCTTTGTTTTCCGTCTTCAGGATATGTGCCAATTTATCACTCTCAATTTTTCTAAATGCCGTTTCGCCGTCCTCGCGAATGATTTGGGCGGGCGTTCGACCCGTGAGAGTTGTTATGACTTCATCTAAATCGATCATCCGCAGCTCGAGCTCGGCAGCCAGAGCACGCGCGATCTCGGTCTTCCCGGAACCCATGAACCCCGTAATGGCAATTAGTTGATTGGCACTCATCGTCGGATGTCGAACTACTACAGCTTTCAAGTCGAGATAATGCTCCGCAACAATTTGAAGAACTCGGGAAAAGAAATATCCACGCAGTCTGCTCCCGAGATTTCACTTGGTCCATCAGCGACGAGTGCGGCGACTGAAAATGCCATCGCTATTCGATGATCACCAAACGAGTTGAGCTGAGCTCCTCGCAAGCGTGCTGGTCCTGCTACTGTAATGCCATCATCGTGTTCCGTGACGTCAACTCCCATTTCGCGAAGGTTTTGAGCGGTGCACGCCAGTCGGTCACTCTCTTTATGTCGGAGTTCAGCCGCATCGCGAATTTCAACGCCGCCGTCAATCTGTGAACCAACCACGGCGAGTAAGGGCAATTCATCGATCAAAGAAGGAATTGAAGCGCCTTTAAGGATTCGCGCTGCGCTGGTTGCCCCGCGTTCAACTCCGCCGGTGATGCTGACATCTCCCACCGGCTCGTTTCGTTCCTCTCTTTGTCCGTTGGCGCCAATTTGAAATCCCCACGAGGTGAGAACAGATAGATACTCAGCGCGCGTTGGGTTCAGCCCAACGTTGCGAATTAGGAGGTTCGAACCGGGAAGTAATGCCGCTGCAGCTATGAAATACGCTGCAGAGGAAATGTCTCCCGGAACCGTCACTGGTCCACCGGTTAACCGAGCTGGTCCATCGAGAGTCACGGAAAGATCTTCGCTCGTGTTGACGTTGACACCGAAACCGTTGAACAGGCGCTCAGTATGATCACGCGACTTAACCTTCTCAATTACCGTGGTAGTTCCCTTCGCTCTCAATGCCGCAAACAGGATCGCCGACTTCACTTGAGCACTCGCTACCGGAAGTTCGTAAATGATTGGTTTTGGTGAAGCAGTTCCAATGATTTCGAGAGGCGCTTTGCCGTCGGTTGAGTTGATGGTTGCGCCCATCTCTGAAAGTGGCTTGATGATTCGACCCATCGGCCGTGATCGCAACGACTCGTCGCCGGTGAGTACGGAAGCAAAATCTTCTGCCGCTAACACGCCCGAGAGAATTCGCATCGTGGAACCACTGTTACCGCAATCGAGCGGCGCCGGTGAAGGTTTTAGATCTACACCGCCTGAGATCAAAATCTTTTCAGTCGACCTGTTGACTTTGACACCAAGTTGCTCGAGACATGAAAGAGTTGAGCCACAATCAAGAGCAGTTGAAAAATTTGATATCTCTGAAACTCCGGATGCGAGTCCGGCGATCAATGCAACTCGATGAGAGATAGATTTGTCGCCCGGCACATTTATTCGACCTTCGATTTTGCTCACTGGTTCTAGTTTCATCTTTAAAGTTCTAGCCCTTTTGTTCCTATTTTAGATTTGGCCAATGCCCCCAGGTTCAAAATTTCGGACAAACTTATTTAACACTCGTCACAGTTTAGCGACACCGTTATAAATTTCATGGCAGATGTTGGAGCGTAACCTACCAGACCCGACGAGTCCCTCGAAAGCCCTCCAGATGTATCTCGGTATCATTCTCGCGCCGGGCAGGCGAAGGATATCCCCGTGTCATCAATAATCTCTCCCGTCATACTCGTAGCTGAAGACTCGCACGACACCAGGCGCATGCTCAGGCGGGCCTTCGAATTAAAGGGTTATCGAGTCCTGGAGGCGACAAATGGACGCGAAGCCTTGAATTTAACCAAGCAATATAGACCAAATCTGTTAATCATCGACTTGAATATGCCTGAGTTAGACGGTTTTGAAACGATCCGTTTAGTGCGGGAACTCAAGGAAGGCCAGGATTTGCCGATCGTTGCCATTACGGCCTTCGATGTCTACGGAATGGAACAAGCGGTTTTGGATCAAGGCTGCAACGAGTACCTGACGAAGCCATTCGATTTGCATGAGTTGGATCGACGGTTGAAAGGTCTGGGATTTGTGGTGTAAATGAGAAGATCTCCAGGGGACGTCCCGTCGTAGACGCCCAGTGTTTGGCCGGCTCTGACAAGCTCAGAAATGTGCTGGCGAGCAACTTCTCCAGATGTTAGGGGCCGGACTCATGGCTCCAATTCTTGACAGGCGACCAGCCAGCATGTTACACCCTCGACCTTCCGAGAAGTTTCGGACGTTATTCGAGATCAGCCCAGGATCCTCGCGCAGTGGCTTTTGGAGAGGCCATGCCTAATCGCTGTGACGGTAGAAAAGACCGAACTCAGTTTGCCCAGTCACATTGAAACAGTCGCAGCGGCGGCTGCTGCGGTTGCTGAATTTGTGAGCCGTTCAGGGGTTAGCGATGACGCTGCGTTTGGGATCGATATGGCCGTACGCGAGGCGGTTACAAATGCGGTCGTTCATGGCAACCGCCAAGATGAAAATAAGGTCGTTGATATCACCTTGAAAAGCTCGCCTGACGCTGTGGAAATCAGCGTGCATGACCAGGGCCCAGGGTTCAATCCCAGCGACGTCCCGGATCCGACAGCTGCAGAAAACATCCTCAAAACTTCCGGCCGTGGAATTTTTTTCATGCGCAGTTTCATGGATGAAGTTGACTGGTTGATCCGACCTGAAGGTGGTACAACAGTCCGGATGCTTAAGCGGCGGTGAATCGCAGACCTAAAGGAGACCTCAAGAAATGGCTGAGTTAAATATTTCGGAACGTCAAGCCGGAGATGTAACCGTTCTTGACATGAGTGGAAAGATAACAATCGGCGAAGGAAGTGTTGCACTTCGTACCGCCATTAGAAGACTTCTCGAGGAAGGTAAGAAGAGAATTTTACTGAATCTCGCGGGAGTTGGTTACATAGATTCAAGCGGCATCGGCGAATTGGTCTCGAGCTACACCGCCATCGGAAAAGAGAATGGTCAGTTGAAGTTATTGAATCTGACGCAGAAGCTTCAAGACTTGCTGACGATCACCAAGCTCCTTACGGTTTTTGACGTTTATGAGAGTGAAGCTGAGGCCCTGAACAGCTTTAAATAAAAGACTTGTCCGGGTCGATGCAGACGGAGTGAGAAATGGCTGAGCTGGATGTGAAAGAGCGACAAGCCGGAGATGTCACCATCCTGGATTTGAGTGGTGCGGTCCGTATCGGCGAAGGTAGCATCTCGTTGCGAGACGCCATCAGATCGCTTGCCGACGAAGGAAAGAAGAAGGTCCTACTTAATCTACGCGGCGTAAACTATGTCGACTCGAGTGGAATTGGTGAGTTGATTGCCAATTACACGACTATTAGTCGCCAGGGTGGCCAGTTAAAACTATTGAACCTAACCGATAGAATTCAAAACCTCTTAGTCATAACAAAGTTGCTTACCGTCTTCGACGCTTATGACAACGAGGCTGAAGCCCTGAAGAGTTTTGAATAGACAGGCAAATATGTCTGTTTAGTTTTGCGTCGAAGCTGACAGACCTGTAAGCCTGTTTACACATGTTTCGTAGTGCTATTCGCCGTCTGCTCGCGATTGATGATCCACCCGAGCGGACGGCGCTTGCCTTTTCAATAGGCGTTTTTATCGCATTCTCTCCGTTCCTCGGTCTCCATACTATCCTGGCCACTTTGATAGCTTTTATCTTTCGCTTTAATAAAGTGGCAATCTACACAGGAACTTTCGTCAACAATCCATTCCTGACACTTGTGCCTATTATTGTTGCTTCTTACGGAGTAGGCGCGCTCATCCTGGGACGTCCGCTGCACATACCGCAGGAAGGAGTTGACCTTTTGAAGGATCCTGAGATCTTCTCCGGTTCTTACTATCGACGCCTTGCCTACCAGAGCCGCTATATAGTCGAGCCGTTTGCGGTTGGTGGCATGGTTCTCTCGGTGGTTTGTTCAGTTATTGCATATCCGCTAACATTGCGGGCGTTGCGTTTGTATCGGACCCGAAGGCACGGGTGATTGTCTCTCCACCGTGTTGGCATCGACGTACTTGCCAGGCGCATCTATTTTCTCGACTAAACCCTGTTCGCAATTTCTTTCACCTATCAGATATGAACCAGTTTCTATTGAGCGTTTTACTGTTTCTTTCCTTGCCAGGAATGATCTGCGCGCAATCGCCCGCGAGTTCGCCGCGCCCCACTCAGCAACCAGCGAGACCCGATCGCCAGCCAATGCCATTCGATCTCAGTGAATACGGTGTTCAGTTTGATACTGATCCCAGATTGATCGTGGTTATGGCCGCGCTTGAAGTTGCCGGTTATGATCCGGTTCCAACAGGGCGAGAACCTTCGGTTTTCAGGTTAAAGGTCAGAAAAGACCTGGCTAACCTCGATCCGGATCTGAGGCAGAGGCTGCGTAACTTCTATGAGCGGAATCGTCTGGTTGGGACGGCAACTCCGGCAGACCAATCGTCGCGTTATGTTTCGCTCGCGCTCGCACTGGGTCCGCCTCCCGGATTTGAGGCCCCGCTTCGTTCAGACGATCTGCCGGCCGGGCTTTTAGAAGTGTTGGATTTTGCACCCCTGGTCCAGGAGTTTTACCGCCGGTCCGGAATTGATGAACAACTGGTGAGTTACACGCGTGCTTATCAAGCTGAGGGAGACAGACTGAGAGTTCCAACAGCGGAGATGGTTAGATCAATACTGAGCTATCTGCACACGCGACCGATAACAATTACTAACGTCCGGGTTGAAGTAAAAAATCCTGATAACAAGAAGACAGACAGCAAGGTCAAGAGATTTACTCTCCATCAAAAGGACCGTCGTTTTCGAGTGTTGCCTGATTTGCTCGCTCCTCCGGGCGCAATAAACTTTCGAGTTATTAGTGATGACTATTACGCGATTGTTCCTGAAGGCACTGACCCTGGCTCATCCGAACTAATCCGGGCTTATCTTCAGTATGTCATTGATGCGCTCGTTCTTCGTTTCAATAAAGAGATCGCCGATCGCCGAGAGCAGGTTAAGTTGCTGCTGGATGAACGACAAAAGGCCGGCGCCGAAGTAAGTCCGGATGTTTTCCTTAGTGTAACTCGCTCGCTTGTTGCGGCTGCTGATGCCAGATACAACGAACAGCGCAGACTTGAACTACTGGCTGTAGATGTCCGTCGCCAACTACAAGGTGCAAAGGATGAGCCCGCGCGGGCGGCAATCACCAAGACCACCCAGGCTCAGGTTGCCGAAATTAAGGATGAGACCGTAGCTCGACTCGCGGATGAATATGAAAAGGGAGCGGTACTATCGTTCTTCTTTGCCGATCAGCTGAAGGGAGTTGAGTCGTCAGGTTTTGATATCGCGAATTTCTTCCCTGACATGATTGCTTCATTTGATCCAGCTCGCGAAGCAAAGCGTCCCGCTGAGTATGCAGAAGCGCGTCAGCGAGCTGTAGTTGCGCGTGCCGCCCGGGCTGCAGCGCGCAAAGCCGGTGCTGAAATGGACTCTTCAGCGAACATTCGCGATGCAAGTTTAGTGAAGGAGTTGACGACAGTTGAACAAACGCTGCGCAACAAGGATTACAACGATGCCGAGGCCAAGTTGAAATCGATGTTGGCCAGTTATCCTCGTGAACCAAGGATCTTTTTCGCTCTGGGCCAGACAGCCAGCTTGGCGGCGATGGATGCTACGGATGAATCTATCCGTGATGAGCGTTTGAATCGAGCCCTGGGACATTATCGTCTTGCCGTGCAGTCAGCTTCGCCTGAAACCGATAAGGCAGTTTTATCCCGGGCGCACGAATCGATGGGTCGAATCAATGCGTTTCTCGATAACAAAGCTGAAGCCGAGAAAGAGTTTGACGAGGCGATCAAACTTGGGGAAGTCAGTGGCGGAGCTTACCGGGAAGCGCTCGAAGGAAAGAAGAAGTTGGCTCAACCGTAACCAGGGGTCGGGAGCCAGGGTTAGGGGCCGGAGTATTTGGTATTTATAAATGGATATTTGAGAATTTTAAGTAAGTCGTTCTCTCCGAGAATGGGAAATGGTTGATGATCGATGACCAATAGTCAAACCGAGGGACTCCGACCTCTGAATCCTGGCCCCTAATCCCTGGCTTTATTCGACAGCTTTCGCTGCGTTGATTCTTCCACCTGAAGTGACCTTGCCGTTCAGCGAGTCGAGCTTGTCAACTGAAGTAAGCAGCTTTTTCTTCAATTCGTCCACGGTCAGGCCCGGTTCATTAGCCAACACCAAAGCGGCAACACCGGCTACTACTGGAGTCGCCATTGAGGTTCCCGACTTTTCTTCGTACTCGTTTCCCAACCAGGTACTGAGTATGTCGACTCCGGGAGCGGCAATAGCTACGCTCTTTGGACCATAGTTTGAAAATGAAGCGAGCTGATCGTTACGGTCGAGAGCGGCAACGCTAACGACGTTAGGCACGTTATAACTCGAAGGGAAATGGGGCGCGCGGTCGTTGTTAGTGCTCGCGTTTCCAGCTGCTGCGACAAAAAGAATTCCTTCTTCGTAAGCTTTACGAATGATATCTTCCAGCGCTCGAGACTTCTGTGTTGAGCCCCAACTTGCGCTGATGATGCGCACATTCACGCCGGCTTTTTTACGTTCGATAACATAGTTGATAGCTTCGATCGCGTCCTTGGTGGTACCGAATCCGCCGGCGTTCATGAATTTCAGCGGCATGATTTGGACCTTCCAATCGACTCCGGCGATTCCAATGTCATTACTGCCTTCCGCGCCGATGATTCCCGCACAGTGAGTACCGTGTCCATTATCGTCCATCGGATCTGAGCTGTTGTCGATCGCGTCAAATCCATTAACGTCGTCGATAATGCCGAGGTCATCGTCGTGGTATGGAGGCAGGTTAGCGGGTCTGACCCACATGTTGTTAACAAGATCAGCGTGATTGTAATCCACGCCACTATCGAGAACAGCAACGACCACTTTATCGCTGCCAGTCGTAGTAGCCCATGCTAACGGTGCGCTAATGTCAGCACCTTTTTTCCCACCGCGTTGCCCTTCATTTGACAGCGCCCATTGATCAGAAAACTGCGGGTCATGCGGGAGCACTGGAACGAGCGGTCCCTCAACTGCGTCGGGAAGACTGATTTCATAGTTCTCCTCGGCGTATTCAACTTCTGGCATCTTGCTATATTGCGCCACCAGTTCGGTTGCGTCCTCATTGTCGAGATCGTCAATAGCGTCCAGCCCAGGAGCATTTTCGATCCTGTCTTCCACCCGATCGTTCAGTTGAGAAGTGATTCTATCGATTGTCTCCTCGCTGACACCCGGCTTAAACCTCACGAGGATTTCGGGTCGACCGAGGTGCAGGCTATCGGTGAGAGCAATTTCGTCAATTGTTGCCGGATGCTTCTTTTCCGCGGGAATGATCCGCACTTGAGACTTCCACTGCTTTTGCCAGCGGCGCAGTTGACCGGCGAATGCGGCCACTAGAATAAGAACTAATGCGAGTGCGACGTGTGGAAGAAAATTATTGCGGTTCATTACCTGGTACCTCAATTAGCAATTGCGTTCCAACTTCCGACCAAAGAACAGTCAAAACGCTTAAATCTTGTAGTTCTTACCCTTAAAATTAAAGAGCCTGACCTGGTTCTTATCGGCTCGATACTCAAAGGTTTTACCGGCAGAGTCAAGACGAATTCGCCATCCTCGCGTTAACATTTGACCGCTCATTTCATCTTCTGTTCCAGCGCCGAGGGCCATATCCGGAAAGTCTACTTCGTCTGTCGACTTTTCTTTGATCGAGCTTTCCTCAACATTCAGCCGTTTTGCGAGGTCTTTTTGGGCTTTAGAGAGGGCGTCCTCTTTGGTCAGTGACATCAGTGAATCCCCTTGGAATCTTCTTAAACTTCAAACGCGCCGTTTGACTGGTTTGTTCCGAGACCCATTTTGAAACTGTCTGCCTCTCTGGTCAAGGAATGGGGATCAGGGATAAGGGGGAATCGGAGTATTTGATAATGGTGAATTGGTATTTGAGAATTGTTATTTCGGATCGCTTTGATGTTGAGTCTTAGTTACTGTGATTTCTCATTGGTCATTTCTCGTTCGTCATTTTTCATTTTCCCACACCAAATTTCTCATCTCCCTACGCATTTCTATTTAAGTAGGTTGCACACCCTTAACGACTTATTCCAAATCGCCAAACTTATGTTGGACCAGAGTGACGGCGACGATAGCAGCTGTTTCCGCGCGGAGTGTTCTGCCGGCGAGGGTGACGACCTGCCAGTTGGATTCCAGTGCCAGCGCAACCTCTTCGTCGGCCCAGCCTCCCTCTGGTCCAACGAGGACTAAGGCTGAGCTGTTTGTCATGGTTGATATCTCGCTTAAATGTTTTCCAGACTTTTCGGAAAACATGAGTCGAAACGATGGTTCTGAAGACTTTATCAACACACTAATATCTTCCGGCTCAGCGACGACGGGTACGACTGCGCGTCCAGATTGCTTTGCTGCCTCAAGAGCGATCCGTTGCCAGCGTGTAACCCGCTTCACTGCATCGTTTTTATCTCGCAACTGAATATCGGCATAACGGGTGGAGACGGGAACGATTCTGGTGACGCCTAACTCGGTCGCCTTTTGAACTACAAGGTCAAACTTTTCGCCTTTGAGCAACCCGACTGCAAGAGTTATCGATAATGGTGATTCCGGGCTCTGAGGATCTACTTTTTCCAGGATAGTGAGTTGTGTTATGTCGCGAGTCTGGACTTCAACTGAACAGCGAAATTCGTTGCTCGCTCCATCGAATACGAAGCATTCATCTCCAACTCTCAGGCGGAGTACATCCTTGAGGTGGCGCGCTTCATCTGAGCCCAACACCACCGTCTGTTGGGTGAAATCAAATGCTTCAGCCGGAGCGAAGAATCTGCGACGAGTCATAGTTTAAATGAGGCTCACCCGACGCTACCGCGAGTCGGTACTGACCTAAACGAGGCTCACCCGACGCTACTGCGAGTCGGTATTGACCTGATGCAGTTTACCTACACTACAAAACAAACCCATTCACCATCTTGAGTGATCTCGTAGTCAATCGTGATCCCGAGCTCTCGAAGGCCATTCTCAATTGCCTCCGTTTGTGTATCGAGAATTCCTGACAGAATCAATCGTCCGCATGTCAGGCGGATTAGGGTAGGCAAAAGCGGCAAAATTACATCCGCAGTCAGATTCGCGCATACCATATCTGCTGACACGGTTGATTCATCCACGGAGCCGACAAAGAACTCGATATTGTCTGCTACGCCGTTTGCCGCAGCGTTCCCACGGGCAATCTCCAACGCCATTGAGTCGGTGTCGCAAGCAGTAACACTGAACTGTGGATGAAGCTTTGCTGCAGCAATTGCAAGAATACCGGTGCCTGTGCCGACGTCGAGAAAACTCTGACCCTCGTAGTGTTTTTGAATTGCCTGCAAACAAAGTCGAGTGGTTTCGTGTGTGCCGGTGCCGAAAGCCATGCCCGGTTCAATAAAGATCGTGAGCTGATCTGGTCCAACTGCGGGTTGAGTCCACGGAGGTGAAACGATGATCCGGCCAACTACAACTGGTTGCCAGCTGTTCTTCCACTCTGCGAGCCAGTCGTGATTCTGAATCTCCCTGAGATCCATTTCCTTTGTGGTTGAGGTTGGCAGACTGTAGATTTGGAGAGCGGAAGCCAATTCTTCGCGTACTTTTTCTCGTTGCGGTAAGTCTTCAAAGTATCCCGTTACTCGATCGTTTTGCTCGTTAGTTTCGGTACCTAAAGCGCCGGCTTCCATCAAAGCGTACTCCACAGCTTCGCGGCCTTCGGGCTCAATCACAATATCGAGGGCATACCAATGGTCCGACATAAGGAATGAACTATGATCTGTTTGAGACTCTGAAGCGGGAGTGCAAATCAACCACCAATTCCATATTCATCCAACAAGTGATTGCTGTTTCGCCAGTCTTCCTCGACTTTGACAAACAATTCCAGGTGTACGCGATGGTCCAAAAGCTTTTCGATGTCTCGTCGAGCTTGAATACCAATCTCTTTTAGCCGCGATGCGCCTTTACCAATCACGATCTTCTTCTGTGAAGCTCGCTCAACTACGATCACGCAATAAATTCGGGTGAAGTCTTCACGTACTTCTTCGAATCGTTCCGTTATGACAGCGGTTACGTACGGAATTTCGTCCCCGGTAACTTGTAATACTTTTTCTCTGACTATTTCAGAGGCCAACACACGCACAGACTGGTCGGTTAGCTCGTCTTCAGAATAAATGGGTTCCCTTTCAGGTAGATATTTCAGACAGCTCTCAAGCAGCACTTCGGTCATTTCGTTTTTTAACGCCGAGATTGGAACGATCTCCTTCCAGTTCAACTCCTTGCGATAAAAATCCATCAGCGGCAACAGCGCGCTCTTATCTTCGAGCTTGTCGATCTTATTCAAGAGTAGCAGGGCGGGTTTCTCCGACCGCCTGAGAAGTTCCAAAACAAATCGATCACCATTTCCCGTTGAAGCCGAAGCGTCGCGTATCAGGCAAACCAGGTCTACAAACATGAGTGCGTCTTGAACGGACGACATCATGCGACGATTCAATTCATAGCCGGGCTGATGAACACCCGGGGTATCAACCAGAACAATCTGACCTTCCGGACGAGTTATGACACCTTTGATTGCGAAGCGAGTTGTTTGCGGTTTGTCAGATACGGCAGCAATTTTCTCGCCGACAAGTCGATTCAAAAGAGTGGACTTGCCAGCATTCGGTCGTCCCAGTAAGGCAACGTAGCCGCTACGGAAAGCAGGTTTTGGTTCAGGTTCTTGCAAGGAGGCTATTATTGAGGCAGACGCTGAATATTCAAAGCCGGGTCGGGCCTCGAGTCAGTTCCGTAAGATGGTAGCTTCTGGAATCATGGGGTTAAATTCGACTATTGACGGACGTCTGCGTTCCTCAGCGGTGCTCAGCGTCACTCTGCGTCTTTTTCTGAAGTAAAGGAAGAACTCATTTTTATTTCAGAGGCATTCGCAGAGTGACGCTGAGCACCGCTGAGGAACGCAGAGAAAGAGCCGTCCTCACTTATTCTTCTCGACAAATATCTGAACGAGATTAACGAGCGTCTCGGTCGTCTTTTCCAGGCCACGCCTCGAATTAAATTCCAATTTGCCGTGGAAATTACTCCCCCCAGTAAAGAGATTTGGTGTTGGTAATCCTTGAAAAGTTAAACGAGCACCATCCGTTCCGCCTCTGATCGGATTCAAAAACGGCTTCAGTCCAGCACGACGTGCAGCTTCCATCGCATAATCGGTCAACTGTGGAAAGTCTTTCAGGACTTCCTTCATATTCTTGTAGTCTTCTTTAACGTCAATACTAACTTTTACCTCTGGAAATTTTTCCTGGGTCTGCTTGACCATATCGCGCAACAACTTCTCTTTAGCGTCCAGCCCACTCAGATCAAAGTCTCGTAGAAGAATCTTCAACGTGGATGTTTCCACATCAATAGTTCCGGCGTAAGGATGCACGAAGCCAACACGGTTCTCAGTTGTTTCGGGTAGCATGTCATGTGGAAAACGATTTACATAATCAGCCAGCGCGTACATCGCGTTGATCATGATCCCTTTTGCACTTCCCGGATGCGTGCTCTTGCCTTGAAAAGTAACTGTAGCCGTTCGAGCGCTCCACGTTTCGTCACTGATTTCGCCTAACTCGCCGCCATCCACGGTGTAGGCGAGCTTGGCTCCAAAAGCCTTTAAGTCAAATTTTTCAATGCCGCCACCTACTTCTTCGTCGGGAGTAAACGCGATCGCGAGTGTCCCATGCTTAATTTGCGGATTCTGTTTAAGCGTATCAATCATCGTCATGATCGCTGCAATCCCTGACTTGTCATCTGAGCCAAGCAGAGTGGTCCCATCCGCCGTGATGATGTCGTCGCCGATCATTTCTTTCAGGACTGGATTCTTTTCGACTGAAATTATCTGAGTTGGATCCTTCGGCAAAACTATGTCGCCGCCCTGGTAATTTTTGTGAATGACGGCCGTGACGTTTTCTCCCGAAACTGATGGTGAAGTATCCATGTGAGAGATGAAGCCAACGACGGGCACTTTTGAGTTGTCTGGAAGATTGCCTGGCACTGTAGCGTAAACAATTCCAAACTCGCTGACCCGCACATTTTCAGTTCCCAACGCGGTCAATTCGCGGGCAAGTAGATTCGCCAGGTTGAGTTGTTTTCTGGTGCTCGGAACTGATGTTTGATCCTCCTGCGACTGCGTGTCGATCTTAACGTAGCGCAGAAACCGATCCATTGCTGATTCAGTTGGTGGTTTGAGTTGGGTTTGCGCCTGGGTCGTAGCTACGAACAAAAGACACAGGGCCAATGACAATATTGACTTCATCCTTAAACAGCCTTTCGACAGAGATGGAAGGAGAGCGAACGATAAGTCGATGCATAAAAACCCGCTAAGGTTGGTAGTCTGTTAATCAAACGAGTTACTGTTGGTTTGAGTTAGGTTTAGTTAGTGGGATTTCGTGGATCGTTCTCTTGTCGGTCAGGTAATAGCTACCGACGAAAATAAACGAATTAAAACCACTCGAGTCGTGACACAGTCTCTAAAGCCGGTGGTGTCAGCCGGCGTGGCGCCACGCTTCTCCCCTGCGGTCCAGGTCGTCGAGCACACGTTGGAGTTCATCACGCTTCGCTTTCAATACAGCATCATCGGCATCTGCGGGAACGTGAATGGGCCCGGCCAGAAACACTCGCGCTGGCGTAAAAGGCTTGGGTATCTGAAACAAGTCCCAGCTCGGCGCCCGCCAAAATTTTTTCACCGATACATTCATCGGCAGGATCGGATGCCCTGATTTCTTTGCCAACAGCACGGCGCCCATCTTTGCAATATGTCGTGGACCCTTTGGACCATCGACAGTAAACGCGGTCGCGCAGCCGGCACGCATCAACCTCACCATCTCGACAATAGCCCCGACACCTCCTCGCGTACTGGAACCCCTGGCGGCGCCATACCCAAATCGTTGTATGAATCTCGCGATATATTCACCATCAAAACTACGCGAGGTCATGACAACGATTTTTCGCTTGCGCCAAAAGTAAGTCATCATGAAGATTCGATCATGCCAGAACGTGTAGATGGGAAGCTTCCCGTTACTACTGGCTGCCTCATAATTGCTCCAACCATCAACTTCGATTCGTGACGACCAACCAATAAAATTGATCAACAGATAGAAAGCCAGATCGCCAGCGCGTATCATCATTCGATCCTTGAATGAGTAATCTGACAGATCTGCGAACTCGTAGGCCTTCTTGACTCTATCGTTCGTCAAACCCGTGCCGGCCAGTTTTTCTTCGGCAGAAATATCCATACAGGTCAGAGATCCGGGGAAAGCATTTCAGTAGATACTTGGTTCTCCAGGTGGTCTGGTTTTCCATCTCTTGTGGATCCAGAGCCACTGGTCGGGATAATTCCTTATTTCGCTCTCGATGATCCGCGAGAGTTGTTCCGTCAATCTACGGACATCAGTTTCCTCATCTCCGGTAAGTTCGGTAGACACTCTGGGCTGAACTTGCAGGAGAAACTTTTTCTTCTCTTCGTCCCACGGCGCAAAGACAGGAATGATTGCTGACCCGGTGCGCAGCGCCAACTTCGCTGTGATGAAATTGGTCGACGCTGGGACGCCGAAGAAATCGACAAATATTCCTTCTTCGTCGAGCACATTCAAGTCCAACAATAGTCCCAGAGTCTGTCCTGAGCGTAGGATTTTCAGCATCGACCTGGCAGCGGCGAGTTTATCCATGGTCTGGTTGCCGAATCTCATCCGCACGTCGTCGACTAATTTTTCGACTTCCGGATTATCAATTCGTCTAACCAGGAAACTAAATGGATGTCCGATTAGCGAGAGCCCAAAGCTCGTCAGCTCCCAGGCGCCAAGATGAGCCGTGAAGAGAATTAAGCCGTTGCCTTCCGCTTTAGCCTCTTCCAAATTCCCGACACCTTCCGGCGAAATCAGATTACGGAGAGACTCTGCTGAACGATTCGAGAGTTGACTAAAGAGTCCAAGGACCCGCCCCAGGCTCAAAAAACACCCCTTTAAGATTGTTTGACGTTCCGCGACGCTTTTCTCTGGGAATGCCAATTCCAGATTTCGAAGTCCCGTTTTTCGCAAATTTCCGGCACAGAAATAGGCTAAGGCGCCTAACGTCTTGCCCGCTGACATTGCGGTTGACGGAGGCAGCAAACCCAGCACGCCCAGCACCAACCGGGCCGCGAAATACTCCAAATTCGTTTTTATCTTCCCTTGTTTAGCCATTGAGCAGGATGGGTGGCGTAGTTTAACAAGCTAAGGCTCCGGGTTGCGACTGCAGCCACCTACCTGACGCCGTCTGTCGGGTTGTGCTGGTTTCTGATATATTTCGCGAACGGGGCGCGAAAGATTTTCGTACAGTGCTTTGTATTGCGCCTTTCGTGCGGCTGTAACTCTCCTCAACACCTCGATTGGATTGGAGCTGGATGGACAAACGCCGGATTCTCGTCGTCGATAACAACGATGAGTTACGTGCTCTTCTTGAACAGGTGCTCGGCAGGCTTGGTCACGAGGTCGTCGTGACCGGGGAACGGGAGAAAGCACTCGCGCGTGAAGACCTTGACCAATTCGATCTGGTAATCAGCGACCTGTCCGAAGCCGAAGTCAATGGACAGCCGATCGGCGACCTTCAACGCAAACACCTGGTTACTCCAGTTACGCAAACACCGTCGGGGATCATTAAAGCTTTTAAAATGGGTGCCGCCAATTATCTGAGGCTGCCTTATAATCGCGACGAACTCCGCGAAATTGTTGAGAAAACCCTTTCGTACAAGCTGCGCTATGTGGATGATCCCGAACTGCTGCCACACGTCCACGAAAAAATCGAATTCGAGTTGCCGAGTGATCTTGCTCTTATGAATGGGGTGCTCGAGTATCTTCAGGAACGAGTGTCAAAGCTCGGACTTATCAAACCAGAAAGGTCGAACCTTTTCATTGCACTCGACGAAGCCTTTGTAAATGCAGTTAAACACGGCAATAAGAACGACCCCTCAAAATTGCTTCGAATAACCGCTGAGCTATCGCCCCGTGAAGCGAGTTTCACCGTAGAAGACGAGGGGGAAGGCTTCGACATTCGTGAGATTCCCGATCCTTGCGATCCGGCAAATCTCTTTAGAACCTCAGGTCGCGGCGTTCTCCTTATCTACAACATCATGGACGAGGTTGAGTACAATGCGCAGGGTAACCGCGTGAAGATGATTAAGCGTCCCGAACTACCGGTCGAAGCTCAACTCGTTGATCCAAACGTACCTGACGACAAGCACGCCTGAAACAGTCCAACCGGACGAATCCGCCACTAAATCCTTCTGGCGTTTATGGCCCTGGTGGCTCATACCGTCTCTTATTGCACTTGCGCTCGTGCTCTATTTTGTCGATCCGTTCATCGGCGATTGGGATGGTATGGACTATACGATTCTCTCAATCGCCGGTTATCCCTCATCGATGGCGCTCGGCCGAAATCTCTTTATCTTTACCAACCACACACTCTTTGTGATCGGGCAAAAGATTTTTGGCGTCCAGCCGGAGCAGGCATATCTGATCTTCAAGTATGCAGTCGTGGCGCAGGTTCCGCTTGCAGTCATTGCCTGTTGGATTCTGGCAAAGTCTGTCAGCAAATCGGTCTACACAGCAACGACGGCCGCGTTGCTTGTCGTCTTTTCCCCGGTCTTTGTCCTTTACGGCGGACAGGTGATGACGGATGTTCCCTCCGTCCTGTTGCTGACGCTTGCGATCATTATTCATCTTAAAGGAGTGACTGAACACCGGATTTGGTTGGTACTGGCTGGTGCGGCGGTTTTGGGACTTGGTGTTAATTTACGAGAGACGATCGGGTTTTATCTTCCGTGGCTTTTATTGTCTCCGTTTGCTTTAGGTTGGAAACTTAAGCGTCGTGAGATCCTGTTTGTTGGTCTTTCGTGCCTGGTCTTTTTTATCCTGGCGTTCGGTTGGTTTGGTTACTGGATGCTATCCGATCCGCATTACCGTTGGTCCTGGGACGGCTGGCGCGAGTCGATGCGTGAAGAGTCGGCCCGTCATCCAGTTTCGATCAGCAATATCATTCCGTTTGCGATCTACCTTTTTATTACTGCTCCACTAGTTTGCCTGACACTGTTTTTTAGTCCCTGGCTTGAATGGCGCTCACGTAAATTGTCGCCGATGCTCGTACTTTGGTTGGTATCGTTCGTTGCTGATTTGCTTTTGTTTTTCAACTACAGCACGACGGTTAACTGGAGATACTTCTTGACCGGTTTGCCCGGGCTTGCGCCTCTTGGCGCCCATTGGTTACTTCGTCTGTTGGCGGTACCGCTTCGAACGCTCAGGCTCGCTTTTGCATCGTGCATAGTCTTGATTGTGATTTTGGCAGGGACATTCGGACTCTGGATTCGACCGGTAAGCTATGAATTTATCGAACGTCGGGCGATGAGCAGGGAATACAAACATCGTCTAGCCCAGGTCCCGCCAGATGCCGTGATGATTTCAGGAGCCCAGACCATAGCAGTGACGTACTGGGCGTCGATTGGTGCAGGTCACTGGGAAACGATAGGTACTGGTGGAGGCTGGCCCGGCGATAAACTGTTTTCGGTTATCGAAGACTATTTGAGTCAGGGTCGTCGTGTTTTCCTCGACGCGGACCAGAGATGGTGGTTGGTTTGCAGTTGGCAGCGCGGCGAAATTCCAGCCGTCGTTTCGCTCGAGCACCATTTTAGATTTCGCCGTGTCTCGGAAACAATCTTCGAGCTGAGACCCCTGTCTGACACCGAAGCAAACGACAAGCCTGAATTGAAGAGGTTGTTGCCCGAGAATCGACCGGAAGACGCCAAAAAGTGCACGCCGGGACAGATCTGATAATCAAAATGCCTTACGAATTATTTCTCGCGCTGCGCTACTTGCGATCAAGACGGAAGCGAAAGCTTGCGCGAGCTACATCGATTGCGGCGATTCTCGGCATCATGTTAGGCGTCGCTGCTTTGATTGTTGCTTTCGCACTCTCGAACGGTTTTCGTGACGAGATGCGCGAGAAAATCCTCCAGGGAACTTCGCACATCTCGGTTATCCCGACCGAGTTTCCTCAAAGACTCACTGAAGAATCAGTCAGCTCTCGACTGGCCCAGGTAGACCAGGTGTCGAGTGTCGCTCAAACCACTTACGATGGAGCTTTGGTCCAGGGCTCAGCACACTCTGCTTATGCAGTGCTGCGCGGTGTTGAAAAGGATCATGAGTCTTTGATTCCTCAACATTGGATTCAGTCGGGTTTCTCTGCGCCCATCATGGATACTCCAGGTGATGGCGTTCCGAGTGGTGTGATCGGAGATGAGCTGGCCTCGCGATTGGGTGTGAAGGTAGGCGACACAATACAAGTCATCCCCGCAAACGATTTCAGTCTTTCCGGCGGTCGACCGATCAAAAAGATTCGCGCCGCCGGAATCTTTCGATCGGGACTATTTGAGTACGACTCAACCTGGATTTACGTATCGCTCGAAACCGCCAACGCTTTTTCGAATGGTAATCACTCAGGCTCAGTCATCAGCGTGCAGGTAAAAGATCCGGACAATGTGAACGAGACAGCCGCCAGGATTCGAAGCCTGCTTGGTAACTCGTTCACGGTGATCGATTGGCAGCAAGCAAACCAGCAGTTGTTCTCCGCGCTCGCTCTCGAACGAAGAATGGGCCTTTTCATAATCGGCTTAATCATTGCGATTGCCTCACTGAACATAACAAGTATGTTGATACTGGTGGTGGTTGAGCGTCGACGCGATATTGCGATCCTGAATGCGCTCGGCGCGAGTCGCAATGGTGTGATGCTCCTATTTGTAATTGAGGGCGCAATCGTCGGGGTGATTGGAGCATTGGCGGGGTTGTTACTGGGACTCGTTGCCTGTGCGATCGGAAACCATTTCAAGATTGTGAGTCTGCCCGCGGACGTCTACTCGATTAGCAACGTTCCTTTAAATGTTCACTTTAGTGAGGCAGTTTTATCAGCGCTTGTAGCTTTAGTGTTAAGCATCATCGCGACCATCTATCCTGCTCGAGCCGCCTCACAAACAAGACCTATCGAGGTGATCCGGGATTCGATTTGATATGCGAGTAGCAGACCAGGAAATTGAAACGATCGGTCTTCAATCACCTGTGGTTGAGGGATTGACCGTTGTCGACTTGAGGAAGAGCTACTTAACGGCACAGGGAGCCCGACTCGAGGTCTTGTCCGGTCTCAATTTGAACGTGAAACCAGGTGAAGCGGTTGCGATCATGGGGGCGTCAGGTTCCGGGAAATCAACCCTTCTTCATCTCCTTGGAGGTTTGGACGAAGTAGATCATGGAATGATCGATCTCGGTGGCGCCGAGTTAGGTAAGCTAAAAGGGCATTTACTCGACTCGTTCCGGCAAAAGCACGTAGGGTTTGTTTTTCAATTTCACTACCTGCTTCAGGATCTTTCGGCTATCGAAAATGTGATGTTGCCATTGCTGATTTCGCGGCGCAGGAGGGTTGTGGCTGGCAAACTTGCCCTGGAAATGCTCCATAAGTTCGGATTGGCGGATCGAATTGACTCACCAGTCGGTCAGCTTTCGGGCGGTGAGCAGCAACGAGTTGCGGTTGCCCGGGCGTTGATAACCGGCCCTAAAATGTTGCTTGCGGATGAACCCACGGGCAACCTCGATTCTTCAATTGGCTCGGAAATAGCTGATCTAATGGTCGAATATGCTCATAGAAACTCGGCTATAGTGATAGTGGCGACGCACAATGAAGATCTTTCAAAGGTCTGTGATCGCAGTTTGGTCTTAAAAGAGGGGCGTCTTCATCCACTTTAAACGAGCGGGCTGAAAAGAAAACATTGTTAAGAGTTTATCTAAAAAGAAGACAATGCTTTTTGCCCCTTCGTTCATGGGTTATAATGCCAAGCAACTGCCGGGCGCTCTGTTTTTGGCCCGGCATGGTAATCATAAGGACCAGTTAGTAGATAAACACGATGTTCGAACGTTATACAGAAAAGGCCCGCCGTGTAATCTTTTTTGCTCGTTACGAAGCTTCACAGTTTGGTGCGCCTGCGATTGAGCCGGAACACCTGCTGTTGGGACTCATGCGAGAAGACAAGACTTTAACCGGCCGATTTTTCCCCCGAGCACAGGTTTCGATCGAATCGATCCGCAAAGAGATCGAAGGTCGCACTCTCCTGCGAGAAAAGATCTCCACGTCAGTGGAGTTGCCGCTCGCACCGGAAACGAAGCATGTCCTCGCGTTCGCACACGAGGAGAGCGATCGTTTACAACACCGGCACATAGGAACCGAACATTTGTTACTCGGTTTGCTCCGAGAGGAACGCTCGATGGCTGCTGAGATTCTTTACGAGCGTGGGTTGCGTTTGAATGCTGTGCGCGACGAGATTGCCCGGCAATCGGGCTCGGATGCGCGCGCTTCGCAAAAGAAAGACACGCCACACCTCGTAGAATTTTCACGCGACCTTACTGATGATGCCGGCAATGACAAGCTTGATCCCTTAATTGGTCGTGAAGCTGAAATTGAAAGACTCGTACAAATTCTCTGCCGCCGTACCAAGAATAATCCCGTACTGATTGGTGAGCCCGGAGTTGGTAAAACAGCGATCGTTGAGGGGTTGGCCCAACGCATCATTCGCGGCGACGTACCATCATTTCTTGAGAACAAGAGAATCTTGTCGTTGGATCTCTCGCTGATTGTTGCAGGTACAAAATACAGAGGTCAGTTTGAGGAACGTCTCAAGCAGATCATGAGAGAGTTAGTCGAGAATCCACAGTACATCGTCTTCATCGATGAGCTTCATACTCTCGTGGGAGCCGGTTCTGCCGAGGGCTCACTCGATGCGGCTAACATTCTCAAGCCCGCGCTCTCTCGAGGGGAAATTCAATGTATCGGCGCGACTACTCCAGCGGAGTTTCGCAAGTCGATCGAGAAAGACCGCTCACTCGAACGGCGTTTTCAAGCAGTGAAAGTTCCACCTCCTTCTGAGGAAGAAGCCGTAAGCATTCTCGATGGCGTGCGTGAACGTTACGAAAGTTTTCATCAAGTGCGTTACACCGACGATGCGCTCCAGGCAGCGGTTTACCAGTCGCACCGGTACATTCCCGACCGTTTTCTACCTGATAAAGCAATCGATGTAATTGACGAAGCGGGGGCGCGCGTTAAGTTGCGAGTTCGCCGTGAGCAGGGAAATCTCCCCGATTGGAAAGAATTGAACGAATGGTCGCGCTCTTATGGCGATACCTCGTCGCGGGCCGGACAGGAAGATGCGCTCGTCTGTGCACAGGTCACGCGTGACGATGTCGAAGACGTAATTGCGCGTTGGACCGGCATACCGGTCACTTCGCTAAAAGAAGAAGAAACTCAAAAGCTTCTGCGGATCGAAATCGAATTGCACAAGCGCGTCGTGTCGCAACGCCCGGCTATTTCAGCCTTGGCCCGTGCGATACGCCGGTCGCGTGCGGGGTTGAAGAATCCGCTGCGGCCCGTTGGTTCGTTCCTGTTTCTTGGTCCAACCGGTGTCGGCAAAACCGAAGTTGCCCGTTCACTTGCGCAGTTCTTGTTTAGTAGTGAGCGCGCCTTGATCCGATTCGACATGTCGGAATTCATGGAGAAGCACTCAGTTTCGAAGTTGATTGGATCTCCTCCAGGCTACGTGGGCCACGAAGAAGGTGGCCAGCTGACTGAGCGAATCAAACGATCTCCATATTCAGTTTTGCTCTTCGATGAAATAGAAAAGGCGCACCCGGATATTTTCAATATCCTCTTACAGGTATTTGAAGATGGCATTCTGACAGACGCGCTGGGCAACACAGTCGATTTCAAGAACACGATTATCATCATGACGTCGAACATCGGTGCCCGTTTCATTCAGAAGAAAGGTACTTTAGGTTTCCAGGCAAACACAGATGCCTCGCGGGAAAAGATGGAAGAGATGGTGATGTCTTCGGTGAGACAAACATTCAATCCCGAGTTCATCAACCGTCTTGATGAGATTATAATTTTCGATCAATTGCTCGACGAAGAGCTTCTTGAAGTGGTTCAGCTTCAAGTCGATCTGATTAACCGGACCATGAGCAGGCATGGTTTTGAAGTCCGGTTAACGGATGAGGCGAAACGTTGGATTGTCGAAAAAACTTGTGCCGATCGATCCTATGGGGCAAGACCGTTACGCAGGGCGCTTCAAAAATACGTCGAAGATCCCCTTTCAGAGGCGCTAATTCAAGGCCAGTTGAGCAACTCTGAATTAGTTGAAGTGTTCTTGAGCGGTGATACTCTCGATTATCGTCCTATAAGCATCGAAGCCAACGACGACGCACTTCTAATTCACTGAAAGTCTGAATTGTTCGAGTAGTCCAGGGGTACGATCTCCCGCAAAACAAGCCTCCAGCGGGATTTCGCGCTTTTGGACTTTCGAATTTTATGGCTTATAATGCGCCGCTTTGCTGCGTTGAAGTTGGCAACGGGCCATTGGAAGACTGAATCTTAGTTCCAGTCTTCGACACGGTCGGCCAGGCAGTTTTCTTAAAGTTTTCTATCTCTGGAATTTTTATCACCCATAAGCTCCCCGAAGTTTCTGAGGCCCGGTAAGAACTACTGAGGGAATTGGTGCCTATGCACTTATATTGCGCGTTCCGGCTCTCCTTTTTGAGCCTCGTGGTTGGATTAGCAGCCTTTTTTGCGGTTCCCCGACTTGTTACCGCCCAGCAAACTCCATCTCAACGTCTGGTCGAATCCGTGGACGTGACTGGAAATAGACGCCTGCGTAAAGACGACATCCTGTATTGGGTTCAGACACGGCCTGGCGATGTCTACAACCCGGACCAGGTTGAGCGCGACTACCAGGCAATTCTTCAACTGGGTTTTTTCGATAAAACAGCAACCCGCGTCCTGACTGAAACTGGACCGCGCGGTGGCGTCGCCCTCATCTTCGAAGTTAGAGAACTTCCAATCATCCGAGATTTGACTTTTGAAGGGCTAAAAAGTGTTCCAGAGTCGGACGTGCTCAAGGCTTTTCGTGAGCGACGTGTCGGCGTTTCGAAAGAGAGCACGTACGATCCAGTCAAATCGCGAAACGCTATTCGCGTAATGAAAGAGCTGCTCGCTGCGGGCGGCCACCCAAACGCGACCATCGAAGAGCGAAAAGAAGATGTTTCGGCCACTTCGATTGCGGTGACCTACGATGTAAACGAGGGTGATCGAGTACGCGTCGTTGAAATTCAGTTTGAAGGTAATCAGGTGTTCAGCGATGGCGCCTTACGTGGCTCGATGAAGTATGTCAAAGAGGCCGGTCTGATCACTCGCTTCAAAGGTTCCGACATCCTCAATCGAGAAAAGCTCGATGTTGATCTGCGATTGGTTGATAACTACATGCGAGCAAAAGGTTATCTTCAAGCGCGCCACGGAGAACCTCGTGTTGAGAGTCTTGGACCTCGCCGTACTGGTTTCCCGGTTTTACCTCTACCGTTCCTCTCATCGGTTGACGAAGGCCTGCGCGTCACAATTCCCATCATCGAAGGCAAGGTCTACCGTTTAGGTGAATTCAAAGTTGAAGGCAACTCAATCTTTTCCGAGGCCCAGATTCGCGCAGTAATCGGTCTCGAGAAGGGCGATATCGCAAACGGTGAAAAGGTCAGTAAGGGCCTATTTGAAAATCTCAAGAAGTTTTATGGCGGGCAAGGCTTTATCGAGTACACCGCCGAACCAGTTCCCACCTTCAAAGACAATCCACAGAACCCAAATGAAGGAATCGTCGACTTCGCAGTCACGATCGAAGAGGGTAAACAGTTCACACTGCGACGTCTCGAGTTTATTGGCAATACTTTCACCCGAGATAACGTCCTTCGTCGTGAAGTGCTGATAAACGAAGGTGACATTTATAACGACAACTATTGGGAGTACTCAGTTGTTAAGCTCAATCAGCTTGGCTATTTCAACCCGATAGATAAAGACAAAGACGTAGACCGGCGCACTAACGAAGAGGAAGCAGCGGTTGATCTCGCGTTAAAAGTGAGCGAGCGTGGCCGGCAGCAGATATCTTTCAACGGCGGAATTTCAGGTATTGGCGGTTCTTTCTTCGGCTTAGAGTATTCAACCAATAACCTGTTAGGTCGCGGCGAAGTCTTGTCGTTTAACCTCGCAGCTGGTAATCGGCAGCGCTCATTTCAGTTTTCGTTTACTGAACCGTACATTAAGGACCGCCCAATCAGTGCAGGATTCTCGCTGTTTGCTTTCACGCAAAAGTTCTTTGGTGAAGGTACATTTCTTTCACAAAACTTGAATGCACAGCAAGATTTGATCAACTCGCAGATAAACCTGGCGGACGTTAATGAAGAGAACCTCTTTACCAGGGACTCTTACGGCGGTTCGCTCTTTGTTAGCGCTCCCTTGTCTGAGTTCTATCGCAAACGTCGATTCACTCAATTCTCGCGTGTCGGTGCTTCGTACCAACTCTCGCTTTCGAGCGTGAAGGATCCAGAGTCGAATACTAGTGGTAACTCCACGACGTTCATCCCGGTTATCTATAATCAGCCAAACATTCTGACCAGCCGCGGTACGCTGACGTTTACCTACGATACGCGGAACGCCAGCATCGATCCGACCAGTGGTCGAGAAGTTTCGGTAGGTGTTGGTTTGGCGGGGCTTGGTGGAGACGTTCGGACGTATCAGCCGACGATGTCCTATACGCAGTTTTTCCCTGTGCGCCGGAAGAAGTCGACCCATCCTGAAGTTTTCGGCTTCCGAATCATCGCGGGCACAGTGGGTAGTTTCGCAACTACTGCAAAGGTTCGTGACGCAAACTCGTTAGCGTTCGTCGACGGAGTCCCAATTTTTGAGCGCTACTTCCTTGGGGATGAGTTCACCATTCGTGGTTACAACGTGCGCTCGATCAGTCCAGTTGCGCCGTTGGATACCTACATTACCTCGCAAAACGTTGTAGCCGCTTCCAACCCGACAGGGCCGATAATTGCGATTCCAGGTTTACCCGCTTCAATCGCATCCCTTGGAACCTTTACCGGGGTCAGCGGAAGTAATGTCGCTCAATTACAACGTTCCTTTACATCCGTTGGTGGCGACACACAGCTCCTCGGTAACTTCGAATATAGAATACCGATTATCAGCGACACGGTTAGTATCGCGGCATTTGCTGACATTGGATCGGCCTTTAACATTCGATCGGGTAGCGATCAGCAGTTCTCGAGTAATCTTCTCGATGATCAGCCGTTTCTTTCGACCGTTGGTCTGGTTGCGTGCCCTCGTTTTGGCATAAATGCGCCGATAAGCCTGAGTTCGCTGGCGATTTGCAAGAATCCCACCCTTGGCTCGTCAAGCTATTTCAGTCTAGTCGCCCGTGATAATCGCGTCGTCAGTCAGGCAGAGCTTGAAGCGGCCGGCATCGGCGATATCGATCCTTTGACGCTGCTTCCCCGAGGATTCCAGCCGGTTTTCCTCCGCGGGCAAGCGCAAACGACCAGCGTCGTCCGTTTATCACAGAGCTTGTTCTCAAAAATTGGCGATTACCGGTCGAGTCTAGGTATGGAAGTCAGAGTTCAGGTACCGGTCATCAATGTACCGTTTCGCTTAATCTTTGCGTATAATCCGAATGCTCGGGAAGACCAGGTTATAGACGGTTTTCCATTCTTCTTTAATGAGAAAAAGAAGGTCATCCGCTTCAGCGTAGGCCGGACTTTTTAATCATTTGAGCCAACCATGGTGGCTAATGAGACAACTAATGTCTTTGTCCAGCCACCCCCACTTAAGGAGTTTTACAAGAAAGTTATGAAGATAGATCGTTTAATTGCTGCTATCGTGCTGTTGTCGACTGCCGCAGTTTTTTCAGCCTCAGCTCAACAGAAGCCAGCCGGCACCGCCGCTCCGGCGTCCCAGACCGCCACGGGTCCCGTCCCTGACAGTAAAATGGCAGTAATTTATTCGGACCTGTTTTTGGATCCTAAAGGCGGAATCGCCCGGTTTAGTACACTTCTAAATACTTTGAATCGCGAGTTTCAGCCGCGACAGACCGAATTGAATGGTCTACAGCAAAAGATTGCTGCGCTGCAAAAAGAAATTCAAGACACCCAAAATGTTGCTGCACCAGACGCGATTCGTCAGAAGAGCGATCAGCTGGCACAGCTCCAGGTGGATTACAAGCGGAAAGGCGAAGATGCCGAAAGCGCCTATGGACGACGTCGTCAGGAAATTTTTGGACCATTGCAGGTCGACATCGGAAAGGCCCTCGAAGCGTTCGCGAAAGCACGCGGCATCACTGTAATCGTTGACGGTAGTCAGGTCCCGATGGTTTACGCTGACAACAGCATTGATATCACGAGGGTATTTATCAGTGATTTCAATAGCAAGAATCCGGCAACGGCCTCAGTTCCGAACCCATAAATTTCGTTGACCAATAGCTGGAAATTTGAGCCTCGCTCAACGCGGGGCTCGATCAGCAAATGAATTATGAGAAGTTATCCTTCACTCATCCTTAGCGCACTCCTGGTAATTGCAGGTGGTATTTCCGCAGCTGCTCAGCGACCCGCTGCTCCAGCGGGACAACGTCCTGCAACGCCGGCACCTCAGACACCAACTCCGAGTGCTCCAGCCACCGCAACTCTTCCAATGAGTAAGATGGCAGTGATTTATTCAGATTCGTTTCTGGACCCCAAGACAGGGATTGGCAAGTTCAGCATTGCAATCACAAAGCTGAACGGTGAGTTCCAGAAAGAGAAGGATAATCTCACCCAGATGCAGACTCGTGCCCAGCAATTGACAGATGAACTCGGCAAACTGCAAAACGCTCCGGCTGGTACGCCTATTGACCAGCGCACAGTTCAAACTAAGGCAGATCAACTCGAGCAGCTAAAAAAAGATATTCAGAGAAAAGGTGAAGATGCACAGGCGGCTTACAATCGACGCCGCACTGAGATCTTTGCGCCACTTCAGCAGGAAGTAGGAAATGCCCTCGAGGCATTTGCAAAAGCTCGAAATATTAATGTCATAATCGATGGAACTCAGGTTCCGCTGCTGTATGCTGCAGATAGCATCGACATAACAGCCGCGTTCATTGCAGATTTCAATGCAAAGAATCCGGCAACTGCTGCTGCAACAACTCCGAAGTAACAAAGTAGTTTGATTGCTTCCCAAACGCGGAGGTGCGGCGTTGGTTCCGCGTCGCCGCGTTTTTTCTTTGGCTTATGGAAACTCTCCTAGACGCACTGGCGATCCAGAAACTCCTACCGCACCGTTATCCATTTCTATTGGTCGACCGCATCGTTGAGTTGGTGCCCCGCGAGCGTATCGTGGGTATCAAGCAAGTCAGCATTAACGAAGCGTTCTTCCAGGGTCATTTTCCCGGGGCTCCAGTCATGCCTGGTGTCTTAGTTGTAGAAGCACTTGCGCAAGTCGGTGCTGTGCTTGCATTGCGGGAAATCGAGGACCGGGATCAGAAGCTGGTTCTATTCACAGGAATAAAAGAAGCTCGCTTTCGCCGACCGGTTGTACCAGGCGATACGCTTGTTTTAGAGGTCACGGCTTTGCGCATCGGATCGAAAGTCCAACGCATGCGCGGTGAAGCCAAAGTGGATGGTCAACTGGCTGCTGACGCTGAGATCATGAGCATCGTCGCCCCTCGCGAAGCAGCCGATAAAAATCAGGGATAGCGAGGTTCTGTAGAGTACTTTTAGTAATTAACACCAGATCGATGTCTGCCGTTTCCCGTCAAACAACAATTCATCCCTCGGCCGTGGTGGGTTCCCATGCTCAAATCGGTGAAGGATGTTTCATTGGTCCATACTCGATTGTTGGCGAAGATGTTCAACTTGGCGATGACGTCAGACTCGAATCCCATTGTGTGATCGATGGCCACACATCCATCGGCTCAGAAACACACATATTTCCCTTTGTCTCTATTGGTCTCGCGTCTCAGGATCTTAAGTACAAAGGCGAGCCATCAGAAACAAAAATCGGTAAGCGCAACAACATACGCGAATTCGTCACTATCCATCGTGGCACCGCCGGCGGCGGCATGCTGACCAGGGTCGGTGATGATTGCCTGATAATGGCCCAGGCGCACATCGCTCATGATTGTTTGATCGGCGACGGCGTGATCATGGCGAACGCGGCAACCCTTGCCGGCCACGTGATCATTGAAGACCGGGCCAATGTTGGAGCGTATTCGGGCATTCATCAGTTTTGTCGTGTCGGTAAGGAAGCTTATATTGGCGGATACTCGGTCGTTGTGAAAGATGCCCTGCCTTTTGCTCTCACAGTTGGAAATCATGCCAAGTGTTACGGACTCAACACCGTCGGAATGAAACGACGGGGTTACAGTCGCGAAGCTACTGGCCAGCTCCATCACGCATTTCACCTATTGCTCTCAGCAAGACTCAATACCACCCAGGCTATCGAACGCATCAAGGAAGAGATCAGCGATTCGGCAGAAGTCGCAGACCTGCTTCAATTCATCGAGGCCTCCACGCGCGGCGTTACTAAATGAAATTCGGATTAATTGCAGGCAACGGCCGGTTTCCTTTCATGGTTCTGGAAGGAGCACGACAAACCGGAGCTTCGATGGCGGTTGCCGCCATTCGCGAAGAAACTGATCCGGAAATAGAGAAGCTAGCCGACAACGTGAAGTGGGTTGGCATTGGACAACTAGGTCGCATGATTCGATTTTTTAAAGACGAGGGTGTTGAAAAGGCGATCATGGCGGGTCAGGTTAAGCACATACAGATTTTTAGTCGAGCGGTTCCCGATGCGCGCATGCTGAAGGTGCTCCTAAGACTGCCACGTCGTAATACTGACTCGTTGATCGGAGCGATAGCGTCTGAGCTCCAGAGCGAAGGGATTGAACTGATTGACTCGACCTATTTTCTGCAGGACTCATTGCCGCGGGCCGGAGTGTTGACAAGACGAGAACCTGATCGCCATGAACGCGAAGATATCGAATACGGGCTGGAGATAGGCCGTGAAATTGCTCACCTTGATTTGGGCCAGACGATTGTGGTGCGCGGGAAGGCTTGTGTCGCAATCGAGGCGATGGAGGGGACGGACGAAACCATCCGGCGGGCCGGAATGTTGGTCCAAAAGCGTCTGACGGTGGTGAAGCTCGCGAAGCCAAATCAGGACATGCGATTTGACGTGCCAGTAGTTGGTATCCCGACGCTGAATACGATGGTCGAAGCGGGTGCAAGTTGTTTATGCATCACGGCAGGCAAGACCTTGATGTTCGATCGTGAAGAGATGATCCGTACCGCCGACAAACACAAGCTCGCCATCGTCGCCGCCTAGTTGTTCCTGGACCCATAAGTCGCGTTTCCAGGTCCCGTCAAAATTCCGAAGTTTTTTGGATGTCACAAAATGCTGACAACTGCTTGATCCTCGAGACTCACCCGACGCTACCGCGATTCGGTACTGACCTTGTTTGTGGTATTCCGTGGATCGCGTGTTACGTAACAAGAAGGCCAGAAAGGCACTTCAACGTGGGTGCTACTCAGTTCCCAGGACTGGATGCTTCGGCGGTTTGAGTCGCTTTCGGATCGTACGGTGAATTAAGGTACTTCTTCGCCGTCGCCTGCGCATTGTCGTAATCGATCCCTACCTGCAAAGCCTTGTTATATTCGGCAACCGCGCGATTACGATCTCCCTGCGCGTCGTAAGCATTTCCACGTTTGATGTGGGCCCAAACCTCAATCCATGAGGGTTTCAGATTCCCAATCAATGATGCTTCAAGATTATCGAGCGCCTGGGGCCAATTTCTCTGCTCAAGGTATAGCAAACCAAGGTTGTAATAAACCCATGAATTCGAGCGATCGAGCTTCAGCGCCGCTTCAAATTGTTGTTGCGCTTCCGCGTAGATGCCCTCTTTCATCTGCTCAATTCCACGTCGAGCGATTATCGATACGCGGAGATCATCCGACATCCTGAGAATCTTGTTGTTCGGATCTACGATTACCTCGATCGGTTGACCATTAGATTCAAAATCGAAATCTTCACTTCGACCCTCAACTCGCACGGTGGTTTGCTGATTATCACCTTCTGCTCTTAGCAATAACTCCACTGGCATTCGCAATGCTTCCAGATTCTGTTTCACAGTACCGCGAGTGCGAAACTTGCCGGCGCGAGTGCGGATGATTTGATAATCAACTGTGAATTCCGGTACACCGGTTCCTTCAACCCATTGAGCAAAAAAGTACCGCAGGTTTTCGTTTGTTACCTTGGCAGTCAACTTTTCAAAATCATCAACTGACGCGTTCTTGCCTCTGAATGTTTCAAGGTAGGACCGAAGTAGGCGGTCGAAATTGTCGCGACCAATCGTCTCACGCAGCATTCGAAATACCATCGACCCCTTGTAGAACACGATCGATTGATAGGCTGCTGACTGATCGTCGAGCGCACTTGGCGCACGTGCAATTGACGCCGTTTGTTCGAAGGTTAACGCGCGTTCCTGTTGCTCGCGTTGAGCGCCATCAAGTGGTCCAGCACTGAGAGTGGATTCTCTGAAAGCAAACGCGCTCCATTCGGCTAAACCTTGTGATAACCATGCATCATCAAACGACTTGAGACCAACACTCTGACCCCACCATTGATAGGCAATCTCTCGCTCGATCTTTTCCTCGGGCACCGGACGTGTCGTGTCAAACATTTTTGCAGACAGAAAGACGATTCCGGGACCTGAGTACGTGTCGAGGCTTTCATCGTCGATCTGAATAAAGACCAGCTTGCTTCCGAACAGTGGTGCGCCATATTGTTTTGAATAGTATTCGAGTACGCGCCCCGCAAGTTCAGCGAATGCGTCGATCCGTTTCTCGTTGCCTGGCAAGGCGTAGAGCTGCAAATCGTAGCGACCAAAGCGAAGGTTCTTATTTATGTACTGACCCGCGGCGAAATTACCTACAAGAACGGGTTGACGGTGGACAAAGCGATAACGTACGACGCCATCTTTGGGAACAGGCTGAGCGACAACCGGATCATCGCTGGTTCCCGCGACCTGTAAACCCGCAGGTACGATCAGCGTGATGTCGGAAGTTGCGCGGTCAGCGGCATAATCGTGGAAGGGAAACCAGCGTGAGGCATACATCAGATACGAGCCTTCTTGCCCGACATAGGCCAGGCGCTTAGTCGCCAACGGCCCGCCTTCGGGAGAAACGAGGGCGCCACTCCAGCGCATTCTCAAAGTCACCGGAACATTTGCAGGAACAACCTGACCCAGATCAATTCGAACGCTTGGACCGAGTGCACCAACCCCAACCGGATCCTGGACGAATCCGGTCAGCTCTCTACCGTCTTTTTCGATGCCTTCGACCTTCAGCGATCCATTAAGCTCAAAAACAACGGATCTGGTGGCGTCCAGGGGAACGAGCGTGATGTCAGCACCGGCGCGCAACATATGTTGATCCGGAATAATCTGCGCTTCAATCCGATAATTCGTGACATCGAAACGGCTAGCTTGCGACTGGGGTGCCGGCTGCTGCGCTGAGCCTGTTGCGACGATAGTCAGGAGCAGAGCTGCCAGCGTGCCAGGGAAGATGGGCTTGATTTTATTCATGGCTTTTATTAACGGACAATTATATAGCCGTAATGACCTACAAAGTCATTCCCGGATGACCAACCAGCGAGAAGAGAGCGTTCGGAAATTACCGGTCGTTGATGGGTCGCTCGCTGAAGAACGCCGAAGGTACCGGTCTGCCTGAAGGGCTTCTTGCTCGTTTACGATTGTTTTGGATGGTTAGAACAGGCCCTCGGTTGGCTGAAATTCGGCAACAAGGAAAAGGTGGTAGACCCTTGCTCATTCACGCCCCGCTGAAGACTTCGTGTTGAAAGTCGGGCGTAGCCAGGGTCAGTACCGATTCGCGGTAGCGTCGGGTGAAGTCTCAAAATGCTGACAACTGCTTGGTCCTCGAGACTCACCCAACGCTACCGTGAATCGGGTATTGATGACCTTAATACCAGTACTTCTGGCCGGTTGACTCTCAGTTTCCGCGGGGCTACATTCCAACCGCCAAGCGAGTGTCTAGAGAGTGAACGAATGCGGTAGATTCAACGTGCGCTTCACCTCTCAAATTGTCTTGGCAATCGAGTCACGATTTCTGCGAAGCCCCCAGCTTCCTGTTCCTCGCTCGATCCTAAGCAGCCAAAATAAAAGGAGTTTTGAATATGCTACGCGTCTCGAAGGTTTTGCTGACTATTTTTCTCGGTGCGCTTGTCGTTTTGCCCGGACAGGCACAGACCGCCCGAAATATCCGGGTAGATTATAAAGAGACAGTTCTCAAGAACGGTCTGCGAGTCATCACGGTTGAAGATCCTTCTGCACCAGTGCTGGCAATTTGCATTACTTACAATGTTGGTTCCCGTAATGAGCGGCACGGGCGGACGGGCTTTGCGCACCTCTTTGAACACATGATGTTCAAAGGTTCTGAGAATGTAGGTTCAGGCGAGCACTTTCTACTTGTCTTCAACAACGGTGGTAACATGAATGGAACCACCAACGAAGATCGGACCAACTACTTTGAAGCGCTACCATCCAACCAGTTGGACCTCGCACTCTTCTTAGAAGCCGATCGTATGCGAAGCCTTGCAATCACCAGGGACAATCTCGACAACCAACGCAACGCCGTTCAGGAAGAACGACGTCTTGGTCTTGACAACCAGGCATACGGGAAGAGTGGCGAGATACAACAGGGGCTGATCTACGATAACTTCGCATACAAACATACAACAATCGGATCGATGGAAGATCTCAACGCGGCCGGTGTTGACGACGTAGCAGCATTCTTCAAGATGTACTACGCACCAAACAATGCTGTTTTGACCTTGGTTGGTAATTTCAAGACGGCAGAAGCTCTGGCAAAGATTCGAGCAAACTTCGAAAGCATTCCACGACAACCCGATCCACCAACCGTAGATATGACAGAGCCACAACAAAAGAGTGAGCGCCGCACATCGGTTGACGATCAGCTTGCTCGTGTCCCACGCGTGGACATTGCCTACAAGGCTGTCGCCGGCAACACCCCGGACTTTTACGCTTTGCAGGTATTGTCAGCAGCTCTCCAGGGTGGGCAGAGCTCGCGCCTTTATCAAAAATTGGTAAAGGAAAAAGAGATAGTGACAAATGTTTTTGGTTTCATGGACGAGAAGCGCGGTGTTGGGGCGCTCTATACAAGCGCTACTTTGCGCCCAGGGATTAAGACTGAAGATGTCGAGGCTGCCATCTACGGTGAGATTGACCGTCTCAAGACTGAACCAATTGCTGACTGGGAACTACAGAAGGCAAAGAACACAACCCGGCGAAGCTTCATTACGAGCTTACAGAGTTCTTTGGCTCGCGCGGTAACTATGGGCCAGTACACCGTCTACTATAACGAGCCGAACCTGATGAATACCCGGCTCGATAAAGTTGCGGCAGTTACCAAAGAAGATGTGCAACGTGTTGCAAATAAGTATTTGGCTGACACTAATCGCACTGTCGTAGTCACAATGCCCAAGGCTCGATCTAAGAGCGCGACCGGCGCTTCCGGACAGTAAAAGGAGTTACGAGATGAAATTTACGAAACCAAAAAACATAGTAGCCGCAATCGCGTTTCTAGCCCTCGTCTTTCCGCTGACTTTGGGTCAGGCTTCCGGGCAATCAGTCCCTTCGAGCAAGGGAGTTGTTATCAAAGGCAAAGCGCCGGTTAACAAGAATATCCTGAAAGTAAAACTACCGAAGGCACAAGAATCAACGTTGCCTAACGGTCTGAAGGTTGTGTTACTGAATGAAGGCAAGATCCCGACCTTTAATATGCAGATGGTTGTGTTGAGTGGTGGATTGTCTGATCGTTCTGATTATCATGGTCTGGCCAACTTCACCGCTTCATTACTTCGCGAAGGCACAGCAAAGAGATCCAGCAAAGACATTTCAGAACAGATCGATGCGCTTGGCGCAACGCTCAACGCCGTGTCCGGGTTGTCATCCTTGACCTCGACTGTTTCTGCCGCCGGTCTGGTTGAAAACATAGACCAGACTCTCGACATCTTCGCTGATGTGATTCGCAATCCGACGTTTCCAAAAAGCGAAGTCGACAAGTACAAGACCCGGACGATCTCACAGCTGCAGTTGCAACGTTCGAATCCTCAATTCCTGGCGCAGGAACAACTCCAGAAGGCAATATATGGCAGTCATCCTGCCTCTTTGGTCGCGGCGCCTACTGAGTCTGTAAAGAAGTTGACGAGCAAAGACCTGGTAGATTTCCATTCGACTTATTACCGGCCCAACAATGCAATCCTGGCCGTTGTCGGGGACATCACGATGAAAGAGCTGTTGCCGAAAGTCCAAAAGGCATTTGGCGACTGGCAAAAGGGCGAGATTCCGGCGACCACGATCCCTCCGGCGTCCGATGCCCAGGGAAAGCTCGTGCTCATTGATCGACCAGGCTCCGTTCAGACAGTGCTTCAGCTTGGCAGTCTTGGTATCGAACGAACCAGCCCCGATTACTTTTCGGTACTGCTCGCAGACAAGGTATTTGGCGGTGGTCCAACTGGGCGTCTATTCCTGAATCTCCGCGAAGATAAGGGTTATACCTATGGCGCTTACAGCGGTTTTAGTGGCTCGAAGTATCGCGGCACCTGGACATCCAGTGCTGACGTGCGAACTGAGGTAACTGAAGGAGCCTTGAAGGAGTTTATGTATGAGCTCGACAGGCTGCGGTCTCAGAAGGTTTCACCGGAAGAGCTCGAGAATGCAAAGCGGTCGATCATCGGAAGTTTTGCTCTCTCGTTAGAGCAGCCGCAAGCGCTCATACAAAACATCATTACGCAGAAGCTCTACAATCTGCCGGCTGATTACTGGGACACGTATCCGCAAAAAGTATCAGCCATCACTGCCGACGACGTACAGCGCGTGGCCCAGAAATATCTGAGCAAGGACCACGTCCAGGTAGTAGCCGTTGGTGACGCGTCTAAAGCACGAGACATTCTTGCTGCTTATGGCAAAGTTGAAGTTTTTGACGCCGAGGGCAAGCTACTGCCCGCGCCAACAGAAAACAATAAGTAGCTACTCGCGTTTTAGCTAAGACGTAAAAGCCCGTGTTCGCTGAAGCGAGCACGGGCTTTCGCTATCACGAATCCCACATCGCGGCAGCGTGTGGATCGTTCAAGTCTTTTCTACCAACCAACAGCATCTATCTTTGAGATGGAGAATCCCACATCGCGGCAGCGTGTGGTCCGTTCAAGTCCTCTCTAGAACCAAAGGCATCTACCTTTGAGACGGAGAATCCCACATCGCGGCAGCGTGTGGATCGTTCAAGTCCTCTCTACAAAATGAGCGCTAACGACCAGGCAGAATCCCACATCGCGGCAGCGTGTGGATGGTTCAAGTCCTCTCTACAACCAAAGGCATCTACCTTTGAGACGGAGAATCCCACATCGCGGCAGCGTGTGGATCGTTCAAGTCCTTTCTACAACCAAAGGCATCTATCTTTGAGACGGAGAATCCCACATCGCGGCAGCGTGTGGATCGGTCAAGTCCTCTCTAGAAATGAGCGCTAACCACCCTGTCCGGAATCCCACTTCGCGGCAGCGTGTGGATGGTTCAAGTCCTTTCTACAACCAAAGGCATCTACCTTTGAGACGGAGAATCCCACATCGCGGCAGCGTGTGGATCGTTCAAGTCCTCTCTACAACCAACAGCATCTATCTTTGAGACTGAGAATCCCACATCGCGGCAGCGTGTGGATCGTTCAAGTCCCTTCTACAAATGAGCGCTAACCACCCTGTCCAGAATCCCACATCGCGGCAGCGTGTGGATCGTTCAAGTCCTCTCTACCAGAAAACGCGCTGTTTCCTTCGGCGCCCTTCGCGCGCAAAGAAGGTGAAAGCGCTTGCTAGTAGAAAGGACTTGAACCATCCACACGCTGCCGCGATGTGGGATGCCGCCGGGTCGTTAGCGCTCATTTGTAGAAAGGACTTGAACGATCCACACGCTGCCGCGCTGTGGGATTCTCAGTCTCAAAGATAGATGCTGTTGGTTGGTAGAAAGGACTTGAACGATCCACACGCTGCCGCGCTGTGGGATTCTCAGTCTCAAAGATAGATGCTGTTGGTTGTAGAAGGGACTTGAACCATCCACACGCTGCCGCGATGTGGGATTCCGCCTGGTCGTTAGCGCTCATTTTGTAGAGAGGACTTGAACGGACCACACGCTGCCGCGATGTGGGATTCCGCCTGG
>Ga0207674_10000413_pt1 | contig 55635 bp, 37 predicted proteins | sample KBSCornC72_FD_184303 | JGI IMG/M metagenome (GOLD analysis project Ga0207674, IMG submission 184303) | Corn rhizosphere microbial communities from Kellogg Biological Station, Michigan, USA - KBS Corn C7-2 (SPAdes) (version 2) | ecosystem: Host-associated > Plants > Roots > Rhizosphere > Soil ... | reverse complement strand
TCTTCCGCTTCTACGGCCCCGAACCACCACTGTTCGACAGGACGTGGCGGTTGCCGGATATCGAGAAGGAGACACGGTCATGACGTCAGTCCAGAGCGAACTGCGGGCAGTCGAGACGCGCATCGGCATGCTCGACTTCACCCACGACTTCGCCAACGGCCATCCGTCCGACGAGACGGTCGAGAAACTCTACGACGAGCGCGATTTCCAACGTGCCTGCCAGGCGTACCTCTGGTCCCTGCCGGCGGTCGCGTTCACGTCGTGGCAGCGCGGCACCAACACACAGCTCGGTGCGAAGAACGGACAGATCGTCGCGATTCTCTCGTATGAAGCGAGGCAGGGTATCCTGACCGCCAATGCGACGACGCCGTATTACCTCGGGTTCGCCGATCTCTCCGCCGGGCCGTTGGTGTTGGAGATGCCGGCGAAGGGTGTGCAGGGCGCGATCAATGACTCCTGGCAGAACGTGATTCCGGGGACCGACAGGCCCGGCAAGTACCTCGTGCTGGCGCCCGGCCAGCAGGTACCTAACGACGCAGTCGGGTACACCGTGCGACAGTCGCCGACCGTCAACGTGTTCCTCGGCGTGCGACTGACCGACCCCGATCCCGAGAGCGCGAAACAGGCGCTGGCGCAGCTGAAGATGTATCTCTACGCGCAGCGCGGGAATCCAGCGACGATGGATGTCCTCGATGCGGGCACTACGAAATGGAGCGGGCTGCCGCCACGCGGGATGGAATACTGGGAGCGGCTCGACGACGTGATCCAGAGTGAGCCGATCGAGCCGCGCGACACCTTCTTCCACGCGATGCTGCGGCCGCTCGGCCTCGAGAAGGGCAAGCCCTTCAAGCCCGACGCGCGCCAGACGAAGATCCTGACTGACGGCGCGCTGGTCGGCGAGGCGATGGCGAAGGCCAACAGCGCGGACCGACGGTTCGCGGGTGGGAAGTATCGGCCCGACGTGCACTGGGACTTCGCGCTGCAGCTGGACGCTGACGATCCCAACGCCTTCTGGAATCTGCTCGACGAACGCGCGTCCTGGTTCTACGAGGCGGTTGGCGCGGGCGCGGCGATGGCGCCGAAGCGCCCCGGCCCCTCCTCGGCGTATCTGAGCGCGTACAAGGACAAGGCCGGGCACTGGCTGGACGGTGGCACGTCGTATCGCCTGCGCGTTCCGCCTAACGCGCCGATCAAGCTGTTCTGGTCCGTCACGGTGTACGACGTCGATACGCGCGCACTGATCCGGAACGACCAGAAGATCGCCGATCGCTCGTCGCGGATGGATCTCCGCACAAACGCGGATGGCTCGGTGGACATCCATACCGGTCCGAAGGCGCCGGCTGGATTCGAAAAGAACTGGATCCCGACCGTCCCGGGCAGGAACTGGTTCGCCTATTTCCGGTTCTACAATCCGACGGAGGCCTACTTCGCTCGGTCGTGGCCCTTGCCGGATTTCGAGGAGTTCTCGACCTGACGCCGGACGAAAACACCTCACTCGGCGAGCCGGCCTACACGCCGGCCGCCGAGTCGGGCGGAGGTTCGGTAAGGCGGCATTGTCGGGGCCGCCTGGGGCCGAACGGGTCAGTCCCCGTTCCCAAGCTCCCGTTCCATTCCGTCGAGCAACGTTAGGCAGGATGCAGAGGCCTGTCGGCGGATGACCCGACGATCGCCGAGCGGCTGAGGTAGTCGTCGCCGTGTCCCTTGGTCCAATGTCTCGCCGCCGACACTCACCGCTCCTTTCGAGTCGAGACGGCGGGAGGGATCGGCCCATGAGAGTGCCCATAAAGGTTGTCGCGTGCGCCATGGTCCTCGCGGGTTGTCGCGAGAAGAAACAGGAAGCGTCGGCCGGTGACGCCGCCCGCGCGCCCGCGACAGCGGCGATGCCCGTCACGCAAGCCGCATGGGCACCGGATGCCCTGGACGAGCTGGTCGCGCCGATCGCGCTCTATCCCGACCAGCTCGTCGGGCAAATCCTCGCGGCGTCGGTGAACACGCAGGAAGTGCTCGATGCCGGCAACTGGCTACTCGAGCAGGAAAACCTGAAGGGCGCCCAGCTCGACGCGGCGGCACAGAAGGCGGGGTTCGGCGCGGCGACCCGTGCGCTGGTGCAGTTCCCGACCGTCGTCGACATGATGTGTCAGGAGATCGACTGGACGAAGCAGCTCGGCGCCGCGTTCACATCGGATCAGAAGGGCGTGCTCGACGCGATCCAGCGGTTGCGCGCGCAGGCGACGGACGTCGGCAACCTGAAGTCGACGCCGCAGCAGACGGTCGAGCACAAGACGGACGCGGGCAAGGAAGTCATCGAAGTGAAGCCGGCGGATCCGAAAGTCGTGTACGTGCCGCAGTACGACCCGACGATCATCTACACCACTCCGCCTCCCACCCCTGCCCCCGCGCCGGCGCCGGCGCCCGCGCCACAGCCCAACACAGTCAGCACCAGCACCGCGATTGCAGGCGGGCTCCTCGCGTTCGGCGTCGGCGTGCTGGTCGGCTCCGCGATCAACAACAACGACGCCTACTACCCGCACTATGGGCCGGGCGCGGTCTACTATGGACCGCGTCCGTTCTATCCGCCGGCGTACGTCTACCGGCCGGTCTATGGACCGGCGTTTCATCCCGCGTACCGCTACGCACCGCCGCCGAGCTACCGGTACCGCTACAACAGCCCGACCAACGTCGTCATCAACAACAACAACTATTACAATCGCTTCTCCAACCAGAACAACATTCGCGTCAACAACCAGCGCAACGCCAGCGCCGGGAACCGCGTGGGACAACCGGGGAACGCCCGACGCGGGCAGAACTGGAAGGGGCAATCGACATATGCCGGAGCGCGCCCCGGAGCGGCGGACCGGAAGCCCGGCGTGAACAACCGGGCGCCTAACGTGCCCGACCGCAAGGTCGCGACGGCTGACCGCAACGGAGCGTCGCAGAAGAATCAGGCTGCCGTCGGACAACGATCCGCCGCTGGCACGAAGACGCCGGCACGCGGCGGGCAGCGGCCTAACGAGGTTGCGGCCGCCAATTCGCGCGATCGTGGCTACGGAACGGCAACACCCGCCGGTGGCCGCGATACGCCCAATCGGCAGGTGTCCACGGGCGAGGTCGCCAGTCGCAACGCAGCCGGCGGCAACCGGGCGAAGCCCAATGCCGCTGCATCGAGCACGCCGCGCGACAACGCACTCTCGGGCGCGAGCCGCGAGGGAACCGGCTCGTTCGATCGTGCCGCGAGCGCCCGCGGTCACGCTAGTGCGTCCGCAGCAAAGGAGCGTCCGTCGCGTGGCGGACGCAGGCCATAGGAGGCAGCGCATGTATCGGTTCTCGGACCTCGCTGGCATGTCCCGACTCCCGATCATGGCGTCGATGCTCATCGCGGCGAGCTGTGCCAAGCAAGCGACGGACGATGCCAACCAGCTCTCGTTCAGCACGCCCGACTCGGCGGTGTCCGCACTGGTGGCGTCGCTCGAGTCGCGCGACCTCGTCACGATCCGACGACTCCTCGGTCCTGAAACCGAAGGGCTGGTGTCATCCGGAGACACGGCTCGTGATCGGAGCGACCGTGAAGGTTTCCTCGCGCGCTATCGCGCGCGCCACGAGATCGTCGCGGGCGGGCCTGACGACGCCATGCTGCAGGTCGGCGACGACGAGTGGCCGTTGCCGGTACCCCTCCTGCGCACCAACGGACGATGGCATTTCGACGGGGACGCAGCGGTGAACGAGCTCCTCGCGCGTCGCATCGGTGCGAACGAGCTCCGCACGATCGACGTCATGCGCGGATTCGTCGATGCGCAGCAGGAATACGCCGCCGTGGGCCATGACGGTGACCCGCCCGGGATCTTCGCGCGCGTGCTCCGAAGCGATCCGGGACGTCAGAATGGACTCTACTGGCAGGTGTCAGCGGGCGAGGCCCCGAGTCCGGCAGGGCCATTCCTTGCTGCGGCGTCGGCCGAAGGGTACAAGGCGTCGGCCGGCGCGAACGACGCTGCGCCCTACCACGGCTACATCTACCGCATGCTGTTCGCGCAGGGGCCCGCCGCCGATGGTGGCGCCCGAGAATACGTCGCCGACGGCAAGCTGACTGGCGGATACAGCCTTGTCGCGTACCCGGCGGACTACGGTGAGACGGGGGTCATGACCTTCATGGTCAATCAGGACGGCCTCGTGTGGCAGCGTAATCTTGGGCCAAAGACGGCCGAGCTCGCGGCAGCCATCACGCAGTTCAACCCCGATAGCAGCTGGACGGCGATTCCGCGCGACGGAGCCCCGTAACCGACGTGCTGCCTAACGTCTGAGCCTCGGGTCGCCTAACGCGGAGTGGCCGTCGCGCCCGGCCTGACCAACCATGTTGCGAAGGTCCAATGGACCCGTCCCGTCGCTTGCGCATTCGTCAGCGAGGTGATGGCACTATCGCGGAGGGCGGCCGAACAGGCCCCCGGATGGGCCCGGTTCCCGTACAATCGAGAAGCAACGTAAAGGAGGAGTCATGCACGTCACACGAAGCACATCGGTCGCCCTGTTGTTCTCCGCCCTGGCAGCAAGCTTTGGCGGCGCGCAGGAGACCAAACCGGCGGCAGCCGCCGCACCGTCGGCGGCGCAGATGGAGGCGGCAGCCGCCCAGTTCAAGTCGCTCGGCCTCTTGGCCTACCCCGCAAAGGGTCAGTCCGCGGACAAGCAGAAAAAGGATCAAGCCGAGTGCTACGCCTGGTCGAAGGAGCAAACCGGCTTCGACCCGGCAACGGCGGCGGCGCCCAACACCGACTCGGCAGCCGCGGCAGCGAAGGAGCAGACGGCGACGGCCACGCAGGGCGCTGCGGTGAAAGGCGCGGCGAAGGGTGCCGCGGCAGGCGCGCTCATCGGCGCCGCCGCTGGCGATGCAGGCAAGGGCGCAGCAGTGGGCGCCGCCGCCGGTGGCGTCGGCGGGCGGTCCGCGAAGAAGAAAGCGGAGAAACAGGCCGGTGCCCAGGCCGCGAACTCGGCCACAGCTTCGGCGAACCAGCAGGTCGACAATTTCAAGAAGGCCGTCGGCACGTGCATGACCGGCCGAGGGTACACCTTCAGCAAGTAGTTCCGCGAGCCAATCGCGGGCAACGGGTTCGCATCGACGTTGGACCGGTGGCACTGATGGCAGCGCGGCCTCGCCCTGGCGAGGCCGCGTGTCGTGGTAGGCCCTTCAGGAGCAACGATGATGCTGCGAGCGTTAGGACGTCTGGCCATCGCCTCCGGCGCTCTCGTCCTCGCGAGCCCCGCGGCGGCACAGAACCAGGACACCACCGCGCGATCCACGGGACTGCCGAAACAGATTCAGTGGAAGTTCAACTTCGACGCCGGACTGGGTGCGTTCGGCTTCGGCAATTCCCTCTACACCCAGGCACACCCCGACCCGTCCGGCAACCTCGGCGACGACTGGATCGAGAGCTACGCGAAACCAGCGCTTTCGGCGGTATACCCGCTGACCACCGGCGCGGTGTATGGCGCGGCGAGCGTGGTAGGTGAGCGGACGTTTGCCGCGCCACCGTCGATCGTCGGCGAGGACGCGTCGTCCTTCCAGGTCGAGGACCTCTACATCGGTTGGCGCTCGGGGAAGGCACTCGACGTTGGCGACGATGCGCTCGACGTCAAAGTCGGTCGGATGCCATACGAGAGCGGCCGCGGCTTTCTGCTCTCGGACGGTGGCGGGGAGGGTGGCTCACGTGGTGGTTACTGGAGCAACGCGCGGAAGGCCTGGGAGCTCGCGGAGGTGATCACCTTCAAGCCGAAGCATCACACATTCCAGGCTTTCTACCTCGACCGCGCCGAGGTGCCGGAGACCAGAACGGGAACGCGGCTGTGGGGGGCGAACTACGATCTGGCGTGGGGCGAAGCCAACACGGTTGGCGCGACATTCATCGGCGCGCTATCCGACTCGCTGCCTGACCGGAATGGCATGTCGGTCGTGAACCTCCGCGCCTACGTCTCGCCGTTCAAGCGACTGCCGTCGCTCTCGCTGGGGGGAGAGTACGCCTATGAGAGCAACGGCAGCAAGCTGACGTCGAACGCCTGGATGGCCGAGGCGGCCTACGAATTCGCGGGTGTGGCGGGGAAGCCCAAGCTCAGCTACCGCTACGCGTTCTACGAGGGGGATGATCCGGCGACCGAGAAGAGCGAAGCGTTCGACCCATTGTTCCCCGGCTTTTACGACTGGGGCACGTGGTGGCAGGGCGAGATCGCCGGCGAGTACTTCCTCTCCAACTCGAACCTTGCGTCGCACCAGGGGCGCGTGCATTTCACACCGACCGAATCGTTAGGCACGGGCCTGATCGGCTATCTCTTCCGGAGCGACCATCCCGAGTCGTTCGGGCCTGGCGCGACGTCCAGGAAGATCGCGAGCGAGCTGGATGCCTACGCCGAGTGGCAGGCCAACCGGAACTTCAGCGTGTGGTTCGTCCTGGCGTACGGGAATCCGCAGGAAGCGCTGGCCCAGGCGTACCAGCGGACGCAGCACTTCACGTACGGCATGGCGTACGTGAAGTATTCGTACTGACACGACACCCGGCAGGACGGCGGCGCATACCTAACGATTACGCTGCGACGATCGTGACGGCCGTTAGGCGTGACAAATACGCCCCCGACACGCCGGAGGCCGGTTCGTGCCCGCCGGCCGGTAGCCAGTTGGGCGGTAACACGAAGGCCCAATTGTCCGGCATGCAGGCGAGACCTGATCGTGCGACGGGGCCGGAACCGAGGCCCGAACGCCAGCGAGGTCCACCCCTGAGTCCGGAGAGCCAAGCAATGCCCGACGACGTGGCAACCCTCATCAACCGCATCGATGCCGAGTTCTCCGCGCTCGACGCCAAGATCAAGCACGCACAGGGAGAGAAACAGCAGGAGCATCGCGACCGCCATGCCCGCCTCGCAACGTTCGAAAAGGAGCTGGAAACGCTGCCCGACGTGTGGAAGCCGCGTCTGGAGGCACTGGTCAAACGTTTCGGTGACCGCGCCAAGGTTGCTCCTCGCGTGGACTCGTCCAGTCGCGCGGTCACGATGGACTTTCAGTCCGAGCTGGCGCGCATCAAGCTCCGCTTGTCGGCCGCCACGGACCAGGAGGTGCGCAACCTGATTCTGAACTACAACCTCGACATCCTTCCCACCCTCATGCAGTTCGAGTCGCATGCGCAGGCGGCGTGGCCTCTCGAGGCCATTGACAGGCAAGCCATCGGGCAGTGGGTCGATGACCGGATCGTCTCCTTCGTGAAGACGTACCTCTCGCTCCACGAGAACGAGTACTACCTCAAGGAGCACATGGTTCTGGATCCGGTGGCCGGGGTGCGGTTTCCGAAGTTCGCCGCCGCTGCGACCAGCGAGTGGGACGGCAAGACCTACTACTTCATCGGCGGCGACACGCGACGCGAGTTCGAGGCGAGCCACGGTACACCGTCGAAGTGATGGCCTGAGTCTTCAGCACCCCAAATCACAACGATTGGAGATTGGCCCATGGACGCCGAACACGTGCGCCTCGACGAGGCTCGGGAAAAGAAGCTCGCCTGGAAGAAGTGGGGGCCGTATCTGAGCGAACGGCAGTGGGGCACCGTCCGGGAGGACACCAGCGCCTCGGGCGACGCGTGGAACTCGTTCAGCCACGATCAGTCGCGCTCTCGAGCGTATCGCTGGGGCGAGGATGGCCTCGCGGGAATCTCCGACGACCGGCAGCTCCTCTGCTTCGCCCTCGCGCTGTGGAACGGGCGCGACCCGATCCTGAAGGAGCGCCTGTTCGGCCTCACGAACGGCGAGGGCAACCACGGCGAGGACGTGAAGGAGTACTACTTCTACATCGACTCCACGCCCACGCACTCGTACATGAAGTACCTGTACAAGTATCCGCACGCTGCCTACCCGTACGAGAACCTCATTCGGTCGAACCAGCAGCGAGGGCGTGGGGACCTGGAATACGAGCTGCTCGATACCGGCGTGTTCGATCAGGACCGCTACTTCGACGTGTTCGTCGAGTACGCCAAGGCGACGCCGGAAGACATCCTCGTTCAGATCACCGTCGAGAACCGCGGGCCCGACGCGGCCACCATTCATGTTCTTCCGACGCTCTGGTTCCGCAACACGTGGTCGTGGACGCACGATGCCGCGCGACCCCGTCTGTCTCTATCGGCACCGGACATCATCGCAAGCGCACACCCGGAGCTTGGCAAACAGTTCCTTCAGGTCGAGGAAGCCAGCGCGATCCTGTTCACCGAGAACGAAAGCAACACCGAGCGGCTGGTCAACACGCCGAATCGGACTCCGTACGTCAAGGATGCGTTTCACGGCTACGTGGTTCACGGCAACGACGCCGCGGTGAATCCGGAGCAGACCGGCACGAAGGCGGCAGCGTACTATCGCCGCGAAATTCCGGCGGGTGGCAAGACCGTGATTCGAGTCAGGCTGAGCGACCTGGAGCCGGGCAGTCTGGCGAAGAGCGGGAAGAAGGCCAATGGACGGTTCGACAAGACGTTCGATGCCACGTTCGCGCGCCGCCGAAAGGACGCCGACGAGTTCTACGCGTCGGTGATCCCGTCGTCGCTCAACGAAGACCAGGCCAACGTGATGCGCCAGGCGCTCGCCGGCATGATGTGGTCGAAGCAGTTCTTCAATTTCGACGTCCATCGATGGCTACAGGAGCGCGGCAGCGACCGGTTCAAGGCGCGCCTGCACGCGACTCGCAACGCGCATTGGCACCACATGATGAACGCCGACGTCATCTCCATGCCGGACAAGTGGGAGTACCCGTGGTACGCGGCATGGGACCTCGCTTTCCACTGCCTCGCGCTGACGCTCGTCGATCCGGACTTCGGCAAGGAACAGCTGGACCTCATGCTGCGGTCGCGGTACCTGCATCCGAACGGCCAGCTGCCGGCGTACGAATGGAACTTCGGCGACGTGAACCCGCCGGTGCACGCGTGGGCCACGATCTTCACCTATCGCCTCGAGAAGGCACGAGGCACGGCCGACGTCGAGTGGCTCGAGCGGTCGTTCTTCAAGCTGCTGCTCAACTTCACGTGGTGGGTGAATCGGAAGGACCGAACCGGAAGCAATGTCTTCGAGGGCGGCTTCCTGGGCCTCGACAACATCGGCGTCTTCGATCGGAGCGCTCCGCTGCCGACGGGTGGATACCTCGAGCAAGCCGACGGTACGGCGTGGATGGCGCTCTTCTGCCAGAACCTGCTCGAAATGACGGTGGAGCTCGCGCAAGTCCGGCCGGCGTACCTTGGCGTCGTCGAGAAATTCTTCGAGCACGCGATGCTCATTACGTCGTCGCTGATCAATGCCGGAGACGGCATCGGCATGTGGGACGACGAGGACGGGTTCTTCTACGACATCCTCCGACTCCCCGACGGTTCGGCACACCGCCTGAAGGTCCGATCCATGGTCGGGCTGCTGCCGCTGTGCGCGGTGACCGTGTTCGAGGGCGAGATCAGGAAGATCGCACCTCACGTGAATGATCGCCTGCGCGAGCTCCTGGAGGATCGCCCGGAGCTCATCGCGTTCATTCACGATCCCCTGAAGCTCGGGAAGGGCGGTCGCCGGATGAGCGCGGCGCTGAATGAAGAGAAGCTTCGTCGCGTGTTGACGCGAATGCTCGATGAGAACGAGTTCTTCAGCCCGTATGGCATCCGTGCGCTGTCGCGCTTTCATGCGGCGCACCCGTATGTGTTTCACGTGGGGGGCCAAGCGCACACGGTGTCGTACCTCCCGGCCGAATCGGATAGCGGCATGTTCGGCGGCAACTCGAATTGGCGCGGACCGATCTGGATGCCGGTGAATGGCCTGATCATTCGCGCGCTGCTTCAGTACCACCTCTTCTACGGCGACGACTTCACGATCGAATGCCCGACGGGCTCCGGGCGCATGATGAATCTCTACCAGGTGGCCGAGGAGATCGGGCGGCGCCTAACGAATGTGTTCGTGCGGGGCGCGGACGGCCGGCGGCCGGTGTACGGAGAGACCGCGAAGTTCCAGGACGACCCGCACTGGCGCGACTACGTGCTCTTCTACGAGTACTTCCACGGGGACAACGGCGCTGGGATCGGTGCGAGCCACCAGACAGGGTGGACGGGGATCATCGCGCGGATCATGCACCTGTTCGCGACGTCGACATCGCAGGAGGCGCTCGAGCTGGGCAAAGCGGCCGTGTTCCACGAGGTACAGCCACTCGCAACGACTCGATAAGCAAGGGCGAAAAGCGCAGGAGCCGAAAAGCGCAGGACCCGAACGACGCAGGGCCCAGACTACGCAGGGCCCGAACGACGCGAGACCCGAACGGCAAGAGCGACAGACCGAACGGCGCGAGGCCCTCTGCACCGTCTCGTCTTCCGCCCGGGACCTTTGGGTCTTGCGCGGTCTGGGCCCTGCGTCGTCTGGGCCCTGCGCTTTTTGGGTCCTGCGTTTCTTGGGTCCTACGTTTCTTGGATCCTGCGCTTTTTTGGTCCTGCGTCGTCATCGTTTTCCTCGTGGGACTTTCATTCAATTGCAACGCGTCCCAACGGTCAGACAAAGTCAATGAACCGGTCGCACACGCGACTGACACAGCAGGCCCTGGAGTACTCGCAATGACTCACACAGCCACGAAACAGCAGCCCGCGCGCGCGGCCGCGCTTTCCGATTCAGAGCACGAGCAGATCGATGCTCTGTGGCGCGCGTCGAACTATCTGTCCGTCGGACAGATCTACCTGATGGACAACCCGCTGCTCCGCCGGCACCTAACGCGAGAGGACATCAAGCCTCGCCTGCTCGGTCACTGGGGCACCACGCCAGGCCTCAACTTCATCTACGCACATCTGAACCGCGTCATAAAGAAGTACGACGCGGACATGATCTACATCATCGGCCCGGGACACGGCGGCCCGGCAATCGTGGCCCACGCGTACCTCGAGGGCACGTACAGCGAGGTCTACCCGAACATCAGTCAGGACGAAGAGGGGATGCGGCAACTATTCAAGCAATTCAGCTTCCCCGGCGGCATCCCCAGCCACGTTGCGCCCGAAACACCCGGGTCGATCCACGAGGGCGGCGAGCTCGGGTACGCGCTGTCGCACGCGTTCGGCGCGGCATTCGACAACCCCGATCTGATCGTGGCGTGCGTCATCGGCGACGGCGAAGCAGAGACCGGGCCGCTGGCCACGGGATGGCATGGCAACAAGTTCCTGAACCCGGCACGCGACGGCTGCGTCCTGCCCATCCTGCATCTCAACGGCTACAAGATCGCCAACCCCTGTTTCCTCGCCCGCATCCCACAAGAGGAGCTCACCAAGCTGCTCGAGGGGTACGGCTACGAGCCGTACTACGTGGACGGTCATGACCCCGACGTGGTCCACGAGCAGATGGCCGAGACGCTCGACACCGCCATGGAGGACATCCGGCGCATCTGGCGCGACGCGCGCGAGCACGGCGTTAGGCAGCGGCCGGCCTGGCCGATGATCGTGCTGCGCACGCCGAAGGGCTGGACGTGTCCAACCGAGATCGACGGCAAACTGTGCGAGGGATACTGGCGCAGCCATCAGGTGCCGATGGGCGACATGGACAAGCCGTCGCACATCCAGGTGCTGGAGGAGTGGATGAAGAGCTACCGGCCCGAGGAGCTCTTCGACGAAGAGGGTCGCCTCGTGCCGGAGCTCCGGGAGCTCGCCCCGAAAGGCGACCGGCGGATGAGCGCCAACCCGCACGCGAACGGCGGATTGCTCCTCAAGGACCTGCGCCTCCCGGACTTCCGCAAATACGGCGTCGAGGTCAAGAAACCCGGCGCCACGACGGCCGAGTCCACTCGAGTCCAGGGGAAGTTCCTGCGGGACGTGATGAAGCTCAACCTCGATCACGAAAACTTCCGGGTCTTCAGCCCCGACGAGAACAACTCCAACCGCTGGCAGGACATCCTCGAGGTTACCGACCGCGCGTGGATGGCAGAGATCCGTCCCGAGGACGATCACCTCTCACCCGATGGCCGAGTGATGGAGGTCCTGTCGGAGCATCAGTGCCAGGGGTGGCTCGAAGGCTATCTGCTCACCGGACGACACGGCTTCTTCAGCTGCTACGAGGCGTTCATCCACATCGTCGACTCGATGGTGAATCAGCACGCCAAGTGGTTGAAGGTGTGCAGCCACATCCCATGGAGACGGCCGATCGCGTCGCTCAACTACCTGCTGAGCTCCCACGTGTGGCGGCAGGATCACAACGGCTTCAGCCATCAGGATCCGGGCTTCATCGATCACGTGATCAACAAGAAGGCGGAGGTGATCCGGGTCTACCTGCCACCGGACGCCAACACACTCCTCTCGGTGACGGATCACTGTCTCAAGAGCCGCAACTACATCAACGTCGTCGTCGCCGGGAAGCAGCCGGCGCCGCAGTGGCTCACGATGGATGAGGCGATCAAGCACTGCACCGCCGGCATCGGCATCTGGGAATGGGCGAGCAACGACAAGGGCGGCGAGCCTGATGTGGTGATGGCCTGCTGCGGCGACGTCCCGACCCTGGAGACCCTGGCTGCCGTCGAGCTGTTGCACCGCCACTTGCCGGAGCTCAAGGTCCGCGTGATCAACGTGGTGGATCTGATGGTGCTGCAGCCGGCGGAGGAGCATCCGCACGGGCTCACCGACAAGGAGTTCGATGTCCTCTTCACGACGGACAAGCCGGTCATCTTCGCGTTCCACGGCTACCCGTGGCTCATCCACCGCCTGACGTATCGGCGGACGAACCACGCGAACATCCACGTGCGTGGGTACAAGGAGGAAGGCACGACGACGACGCCGTTCGACATGGTCGTGCTCAACGACCTCGATCGGTTCCATCTCGTGCAGGACGTGATCGACCGCGTCCCGCAGCTCGGCGCGCGGGCGGCGTACTTCAAGCAGGCGATCCGCGACAAGCTGATCGCGCACCGGCAGTACATCGAGGAGCACGGCGAGGACATGCCCGAGATCACGGGGTGGCGTTGGTCGGAAGACTCATCGCGAGGCACGCGGCGTAGCTCGACGGAAGGAGACAACGTCTGACAGACCTGTCTCGACGCCACGTGACCACTCGGCTACGTCCCATCCGAACCATCGCACCGCCTGGCTCGACCGTGGGCGTGGGCACCAGCGCGCCGTTAGGCGCGACGGTCAGGCCGGGCGGCGTGAACTTCAGCATCTACTCGAGAAGCGCGACTCGGGTCGACCTGCTGCTCTTCGACGGCGAGGGTGCGCGTGAGCCGAGTCGGGTCATTCCGCTGGACCCGGAGCAGCACCGGACGTACCACTATTGGCACGTGTTCGTCCCGGAGATCGGAGCTGGTCAGGTCTACGGGTTCAGGGCGCACGGGCCGTTCGCACCCGAGCGGGGACTGCGATTCGATCCGCAGAAGCTGCTGCTCGATCCGTACGGGCTCGCGGTGGCCGTCCCGGAGGATTACAGCCGCATGGCCGCGCGACAACCCGGCGACAACACCGCGGTCGCCATGAAAAGCGTGGTCGCGGACCCGTCGCGGTATGACTGGGAAGGCGACTGTCCGCTCCGCCGACGGTATAGCGAAACGATCATCTACGAGCTGCACGTGCGCGGGTTCACGAGGCACCCCAGCTCGGGCGTGTCGCCCCAGAAGGCCGGAACGTACGCCGGTCTGGTCGAGAAGATCCCGTACTTCAAGGATCTGGGTGTCACGGCGGTCGAGCTGCTCCCCGTGTTCCAGTACGACGCGGAGGATGCGCCACCCGGGCGTCGCAACTATTGGGGCTACCAACCGATCTCGCTGTTCGCACCGCACGCGGCGTACAGCTCGCGCCCTGGAGCGTTAGGCGCGATGGACGAGTTCCGCGACATGGTCAAGGCGTTCCACCGGGCGGGGCTCGAAGTCATTCTCGACGTGGTGTTCAACCACACCACAGAGGGCGCCGCCGACGGGCCCACGATCTCGTTCCGCGGGCTCGAGAACGGTGTGTACTACACGCTGGAGGAGGATCGCAGCCAGTACGCGAACTTCACGGGGACCGGCAATACGCTGAACGCCAATCACACGATCGTTCGGCGGATGATCCGGGACAGTCTCCGCCACTGGGTCGAGTGCATGCACGTGGACGGCTTCCGCTTCGACCTCGCGTCGATCCTGACGCGCGATGAGTCGGGGAATCCCATCCCGCAGCCCCCGATCATCTGGGACATCGAGTCCGACCCGGTGCTCGCGGGAACGAAGCTGATCGCGGAAGCCTGGGACGCGGCGGGGCTCTATCAGGTGGGTACGTTCGTCGGCGACAGCTGGCAGGAATGGAACGGCCGGTTCCGCGATGACGTCCGCCGTTTCATCAAGGGTGACGACGGTATGGTGCCCAACCTCGCGGCGCGGTTTCTGGGCAGCCCGGACATCTACGGTCACGAGGAACGAGAGCCCGAGCAGAGCATCAACTTCATCACGTGCCACGACGGATTCACGCTGAACGATCTGGTCTCGTACAACGAGAAGCACAACGATGCCAACGGCGAGGACAATCGCGACGGCGCCAACGACAACGCGAGCTGGAACTGCGGCGTGGAGGGGCCGACCGAGGACCCCGCCGTGGAGGAGGTCCGGAGCCGTCAGGTCAAGAACTTCTTCACCCTGCTGCTGCTCGCCGTCGGAACGCCAATGCTCACCATGGGCGACGAGGTGCGTCGCACGCAGCACGGCAACAACAACGCGTACTGCCAGGATAACGAGACCAGCTGGTTCGACTGGACGCTGCTCGAACGTCATCGCGGACTCCACCGGTTCGTCCGGGCGCTGATCGCCTTCCGTCATCAACGCGACATTCTGGTCGCCCGAACGCAGCTCACGCTCAACCAGCTGCTCGCCGTGGCGCGACTCGAGTGGCACGGCGTGGAGCTTGGCAACCCCGATTGGGGTGACCGGTCGCACTCGCTCGCATTCACCCTAACGAGTGTCGGCGCCCGGTTCCGGCTGCACGGAATGCTCAATGCGTACTGGGAGCCGCTCGACTTCCAGCTCCCGTCCGCGGGCACAGAGGAGAGCGGCGGGTGGCGGCGTTGGATCGACACGTCACGCTCCACGCCCGACGACATCGTGGAGTGGGAGCGTGCGCCGGCGCTCGTCGACGCCAGCTATCTCGTCCAGCCGCGATCGATCGTGTTCGTCGTCGAGCCCGTCACGACGGGAAGCACGTGATCCGATGAGCGCCAACGAATCGCACGGAGACGTGGTGCTCGTGCGCCACGGCGAGACGGAATGGACGCTGTCAGGGCAGCACACCGGGCGGACGGACATTCCGTTGACCGAGCGAGGGCGAAACGACGCGCGGCTCCTCGCACCCCTGCTCGCCTCCGCCAATTTCGCCCTCGTAATTTCGAGTCCGCTCGGTCGCGCTCGCGAGACGTGCGAGCTCGCCGGCCTCGGCCGTCGCATGGAGATCGAGCCTGACCTCATGGAATGGAACTACGGCGAATATGAGGGCCTGACCTCGAAGGAGATCAAGCGCACCGCGCCGAACTGGATGGTGTTCACGGACGGATGTCCGGGCGGTGAAACACCCGAGCAGGTGGGGACCCGTGCGGATCGCGTGATCCACCGGATCCGCTCGGCCACCGGGCGTGTCGCGCTCTTCGCGCACGGTCACCTGCTCCGCGTGCTCGCGGCGCGCTGGATCGGGCTCCCGCCATCCGCCGGACAGCACCTCCTGCTCGACACGTCCACAGTGGGCGTTCTCGGCTATTACCAGGCCGTTCCCGCGATGAAGCGCTGGAATGCCCCAGTCACGGTGCCTAACGTTGTGATCGGATCATGACACGGACGAAGAAAACGCCAGCGCGCGAGACGGACGAGATCAACACGCTCGTAGCGCAGTACACGAATGGCCCGGTCCGGCTGACCGGCGGCGACAACGCTCTCTACGAGCGCCACCTCACGTTCGACGACGTCGTGGCCATCGCCGACGCCGGCCCGCGCGAGCGCTACGAGGCGTTCGCGCGATCCATCCGGGACGCGCTGTCGCAGCGATGGATTCAGACGACGAAGGCGTACGACCGCCAGAATCCGAAGCGCGTGTACTATCTGTCGATGGAGTTCCTGATCGGGCGATCGCTCGCCAACAACATCACCAACCTGACGATCGAGCCATATCTGGCGCCGATCATCCAGGCCAAGCACCTCGATTGGCTCGACATCGTCGAGCAGGAACCGGACGCCGGCCTTGGCAACGGCGGCCTGGGTCGCCTCGCGGCGTGCTTCCTCGACTCCATGGCAACGCTCGGGCTTCCGGCCATGGGATACGGACTGCGATACGAGTATGGGATCTTCAGCCAGTCCCTGCAGAACGGCTGGCAGCACGAGCGGCCCGACAACTGGCTGCGTCGTACGGACCCGTGGGAGGTCGCCAGGCCTAACGAACAGGTCGAGATCAAGCTCGGCTGCTCCTTCGAGATGCACGAGGGCCGCCTGCGTCCGGTTGCGGGATCGCCATCGACGCTATGGGGCATACCGTTCGACCGGCCCGTGGTGGGCTACGGCGGCCAGAACATCAACACGTTACGTCTCTGGGCCGCCGCCGCACCCGACTACTTCGACTTTCAGCGCTTCAGCCGCGGCGAGTTCGTCGAAGCGCTGTCGGACAAGATCGCGGCGGAGTCACTCACCCGCGTGCTGTACCCCGATGACTCCACCGTGAGCGGCCAGGCGTTGCGATTCGTCCAGGAGTATTTCCTCGTCGCCTGCTCGCTCGCTGACCTGGTGCGCCGATTTCGAGCCGCGAATACGGACTGGAATGCGTTCCCGGAGAAGGTCGCGATGCAGCTCAACGACACGCATCCCGCCCTTGCCGTTCCCGAGCTGATGCGAATCCTGCTCGACGACGCACACCTCAGCTGGGATGCCGCGTGGGACATTACCAGGCGCACCCTCGCGTACACGAATCACACACTCCTGCCGGAAGCGCTCGAGAAGTGGCCGCTCCAGTGGTTCGAGCTGATCCTGCCACGACACCTCGAGATCGTGTTCGAGATCAACAAGCGGCTGCTCGACGACGTTCGGACTCGTTTCCCTGGAGATGAAGGACTGGTACAGCGCGTGAGTCTCGTGGACGAAAGTGGCGCAAGGCAGATCCGCATGGCCAATGTCGCGATCGTCGGCTCGCACAGCACCAACGGCGTCGCCGCGATCCACTCGGATCTGCTGCGCCGCACGACGGTCAAGGATTTCGCGGACCTCTTCCCCGAACGCTTCAACAACAAGACGAATGGTGTGACGCCGCGGCGATGGCTGCTGCTCGCAAACCCGGGGCTTGCCGGAATCGTGACCGAGACAATCGGCAAAGGCTGGATCACCGACCTCGATCAACTGAGGAAGCTCGTTCAATTCGCGGACGACGCCGGATTCCGCGACGCGTTCCGGAAGGCGAAGGCCGAGGCGAAGGTCAAGTTCGCGGGATGGCTCGAGAATACGTCGGGGGAGACGATCGACCCGGAGACGATCATCGATTGCCAGGTCAAACGCATCCACGAATACAAGCGGCAGCTCCTCAACGCGCTGCGGGTCGTGGTGCTCTACCATCGACTGAAGGAGAACCCGAATCTCGAGTTCACGCCACGCACGTTCATCTTCGCCGGTAAGGCGGCGCCAGCGTATCAGCTCGCGAAGCTGATCATCAAGCTCGTGAACAACATCTCGGCCACGATCGACCGCGACCCGTCGATGCGGAAGCGTCTCAAGGTGCTCTTTCTGCCGGACTATCGGGTCTCAATGGCGGAGCGGCTGATCCCGGCGAGCGATGTCTCCAACCAGATCTCCACTGCCGGCTTCGAGGCGAGCGGCACCAGCAACATGAAGTTCATGATGAACGGTGCACTCACGATCGGGACTCGTGACGGCGCCACGATCGAGATCGCCGAGGAGGCTGGTGAGGGAAACGTGTTCCTGTTCGGGCTGACGGCGCAGCAGGTGGCGGAGAGCAGCAGCTGGTACAGTCCGCGTTGGCATTACGAGAGCGAGCCGGAAACGCGCGCGGCGCTGGATTTGATCTTCGATGATCACTTCAGCCGGGACGAGCCGGGCGTGTTCTCCTCGCTACGCGATACGCTGCTCGTCAACGATCGCTACATGCACCTCGCCGACCTCACGTCCTATCTCGACGCCGACAGTCGTCTGGTCGAGCTCTACCGGGATCAGGAGGGGTGGACGCGGAAGTCCATTCTCAACGTGGCGGCGTCAGGCAAGTTCTCGAGCGACCGCACTATCGCCGAGTACGCGAAGGAGATTTGGAACGTGAAGCGGTGTCCGGTGGAGTAGTCGGGCAACCATCGTAACCACGAACGCTGAGCACGCGGACGGCGCTTCCAGCGTTCGTGGTTATTGCCAAGACACTACTCAAGCCACGCGCCGGTGAACCCCGCGCGTCGCAGGCCCGAGACGATCGCCGGGCAGCGGCGCATGAGGTCCCAGATCAGGCCCGTTCGGTAGTTCTCGATCATCAGCACCACCGGGCCCTGGTCGATGCCGAAGTGATACGGCGTGACCCACCATCCGGTGGGGCTGTCGGGCTTCGCGAACGACTGGTTGAATGACGGCTTGAACCCGTACTTCCGCGTCATGCCGAGGTCCAGGTCGGCGAAGTGGCGGATGGTGGGGATCACGATCTCCGGCGCGAACGGCAGCGACGCGACGACCACCCACGGGGCGACGGTGCCGTCGTCGGGCCCGAACGGCGCGCCGCGAGCGACGTAGTCGAAGAACTCGCGTTCCACGCCGTTCACCAGCTGCCTGCACCAGCCCGGCCCATCGCTCGCGGTAAATCCCCAGCAGTGCTCGCCGTAGCCCACGAACTCGTTAGGGTTGTGGATCGCGTAGGCCTGCTGCACGAACGTCGCCTGGCGAGAGTTCTCGAAGTAGTCGCTGTCGTGCGCGCGCATGAACTCGTCGCGAATACCACGAAAGTCGATCCACATGTGGGAGAGCTGATGCGTGAAGAGCGGTCCGGAACAGAGCAGCTCTCGCTCGTACAGCTTCTTCCACTGATACGTCGCGCAATACGCACGAAAGCTCTCGGCAGGCAGCGGATGCGTCGGCGACCCGAGCCCGAGGATGTAGAGCAGCAATCCCTCGTCGTATCCCTCGTACCGATGCGGGATGAACCCGGCCTCCGGCCTCCAGCCGTGGGTCAGTGTCGGCCCGCCGTTCCGGGCCCAGTTCCAGTCAGCGCGGCCGTAAAGCGCATCGGCCAGGCGTCTGATCTCCACTTCGTTAGGCGCATCGCCGTCAAAATAGGCGGCGACGGTCAGCGCGCCGGCGAACAGAAACGCCGAGTCGATGGTGGAAAGCTCGCACTCCCAGACACGCCGGCCCGTTTCGATGTCCAGGAAATGATAGAAGAACCCCTTGTACCCGGAAGCGTCGGGCTCCGGACCCTGTGGGCATTGCAGCAGATACCGCAGCCGCTTCAGTGTGATCTTGGCGGCGAAATCCCGGAAGAGCACACCACGCTCGACCACCACCGGGATGGTGGCTAGCGCCATCCCGACGGCGGCAATGCTGACCGGAGCCCTCGGGTCCGTCTTGTCGCGCACCAGCCCGTTATCCGGGTTGGTCTCGTGGAGGTAGTACAGCACCGTCGTGAACTGCAACATGCCGAGGTCCTTGTCGGTGAGCGGCCGACCGAGACCCTCCTCCATATCCAGGTTGGACGGCACGCGGTCGCCCTTGTCAGCCCAGGCGCACGATGGCCTCGTGCGTCCTCGAGTCGTCGCGCAGCGGCAGCGTGTCGTTAGGCACGGACTGGCCATCCAGCTCGATCGACCGCACGCCCCGACCCGTGCCGGCGCAGTTGTCCACCACGATACGGTACGTCGACGAGCGGTAACGGTAGCGCAGCTCGAACTTCGGCCAGTTTCGCGGAATGCAGGGTGCGAGTCGCACAGAGTCGCCCTGCAGATGGAAGCCCAGAATCCCTTCGACGGCAACGCGGTAGAGCCAACCCGCCGAACCGGTGTACCACGTCCATCCACCGCGACCCGTGTGCGGAGGAGCGCCGTAGACGTCCGCACACACCACGTACGGTTCGACCCTGTACTGCTGCATCGCCCTGGCGGTGGCGGCATGCGAGATCGGGTTGATCAGGTTCCACAGCTCCATCGCACGGTCGCCCAGACCCTGCAGCGCCGTTGCGAGAACGACCCACGTGGCGGCATGCGTGTATTGGCCACCGTTCTCCCGGATGCCCGGCACGTACCCTTTGATGTAGCCGGGCTGAAGCACGCCCTTGTCGAACGGTGGATCGAACAGCTGGATCAACTTGTCGTCGGCGCGCACCAGCCGCTCCCGAACCGCATCCATTGCGGAGGCGGCGCGGTCAGGATCGGCCGCGCCGGAGATGACCGCCCACGCCTGGGGGAGAGCGTCGATCTGGCACTCATCGTTCTCCACCGAGCCGAGTGGCGTGCCGTCATCGAAGTACGCGCGTCGGTACCACGCCCCATCCCACGCGTTCGCCTCGACCGCGGCGCGCAGATCCTCCGCGCACGCTCGACACCAGCTCGCATCGCCCGCGTTGCCGACTCGCTCGGCCAGCTCGGCGAACGCGTTCAGGACCGTCACGAAAAACCAGCCGTTCCACACGCTCTCGCCTTTTCCCTCGGCGCCCACCTTGTTCATCCCGTCGTTCCAGTCGCCGGTCCCCATGAGCGGCAGCCCGTGCGAGCCGAGTCGATAGCCGTGCTTCAGCGCACGAACGCAGTGCTCGTAGACGGTGCCGGTCTGCGCGCTCACCGCGGGCGCGTTGAAATCCTCTTCCTGGTCCTCGCGCAGGACCGGCGCGGTGATGAATGGCACCAGCTCCTGCAGCAGCCTAACGTCGCCCGTCGTCGTCACATAATGGTGGACGACGTAGGGCAGGAAATAGAGGTCGTCGGTGATGCGCGTGCGGACGCCGACGCCCGTGGGAGGGTGCCACCAATGCTGGACGTCGCCCTCCTCGAACTGGCGTGCGGCGGCCCGCAGGATCTGCGCTCTGGCTTCGTCCGGGGCGCCGTAGACCAACGCCATCACGTCCTGCAGCTGGTCGCGAAACCCGTACGCTCCGCCGGATTGATAGAACGCGGAACGAGCCCACACCCGGCACCCCAGACCCTGATACATGAGCCACCGGTTGAGCATGACGTCGACGGCCGGGTCGGGCGTGGTGACCTGCAACGCGTTCAGGTAGCGGTCCCAGTGCTGTTGCACCTCCGTCAAGAGCTCGCGGGCGCGATTGGATGGCGTGTACTCCCCGATCAGTCGCCGGACCTCCTCCGCGTCGTTCGCCTGGCCGAGGGCAAAGACCACGTCTCGCGCCTCGCCGGGATACAGCGTCAGCTCCGTTCGGATGGCGGCGCATGGATCGAGGCCGGGCCCCGCCCGCCCGTACAGCCTGACGTGTTTCATCCCGAGCGGGGTCGAGGTCGAACCATGCTCGCCAAGGAATTCCCGGCGGTCGGCTGTCACCGACTGCGCCGGCGGCCCGGCAGCCACGAACGCAACCTTCCCGGAGAAGGCCCCCGCCCAGGCGTTCCGCGCCAGAATCGCATCGGTCTCGCGATCGTGCTCGCAGACGACCTGCAGCGGCGCGTTCTCGCGAGCGGTGCCGAGGACCCACTCGACGTAGTAGGTGACGGACAGATGGCGTGGCTGGCTGCCGGTGTTGCGCAGCGTTAGGCGCAACATCTTGACCGGATCGTTTGGCGGCACGAACACCAGCAGCTCGTGATCGAGCTCCCGGTTGGCGTGTGCATACCGTGTGTATCCCTGTCCGTGGCGGACGGTCGTGGTGCCCATGGCGCCAAGGGGCAACGGCGTGGGCGTCCAGAGCTCGCCGGTATCCTCGTCGCGGAGGTACAGCACTTCACTTGGTGGATCGGACGTCGGGTCGTTCGACCATGCCGTGAGCCTGTTCATCTGACTGTTGCCCGCCCAGGTATAGCCCAGGCCAGCCTCGGTCACGAGACAGCCAAACTGCGGGTTGGCCAGTACGTTGGTCCATGGCGCCGGCGGCAAGTTCGGCGCGGCCCGTGAGGTACGGTCAACGGCGATCACATACTCGCGGCCATCCTGAGTGAACCCGCCGAGGCCGTTCCAGAACCGCAGCGCCCCGTTAGGCGGTACGGTACCCCGTGCGGATGTCGCGGCGGCCACCGCGGAGATGATCTCGGCCGGCTCGGGCGAATCGGCCTGCGCGGCGGAGCCATCATCTACCTTCTCCCCGAGCATCCCGCGGCCGCGGCCGAGGACGGCGCGCGCGGCCGCCGCGAGCAATATGCCATCCTCGGTCGAAACCTGACGCGTCGTCACGTAGAAGACACCACCCGGCTTGCCGAGCACCGCTGCGGCCGCGCCCGTCTGGAGCTCACGTCTCAACGACTCGCCGGCATCGTCCGCGCGCTCGTCCAGTATCACGAGGTCGAGCTTCAGGTGACGCTGCCCGACGTAGCTGCGCCACCTAACGAGTTGACGGACGACCGCCTCGTCACCGGCCTGTGCGACTCGCGCCAGGACGATCGGGAGGTCACCGGAGATACCGTAACGCCACAGGCTCTGTTGACCGAGACGGTTGGCCGCCATCGCGTTGGCATCGCGAAGCGCGGAGCTCGTGAAGATGGCCGACGCCGCCAGCCGGTTGAACAGCGCAACCTCATCCGGCGCGAGCTCGAGGTCGCGGAGCTCCTTCTCGGCGCGGGCCTTTGCGGCCGTGAACGCCTCGTCGACCGCGTCCATGTCGCGGAATCGTTGGGCGACCGCGATGGCGGTGTCGCGCGTATCGGCGGCGCCGGTGAGGAAGGCGATTCTCGCAGTCGCTGCCGGCTCGAGCGCGATCCGGCGGCGGAGGCTGAAGACCGGATCGAGCACGGGGCCGGTGGTCTGCGACAGGCGTGATCCCGGATCCAGCGCCGCCGGATTGGCCGGCGTGCGGCCGCGACCGAGGAATCGTGTCCGGTCAGTTTCGTACGAGACCTCCTGCTCGGCCGGCGCGCTCGCCACGGAGGTATGAATCGCCCAGACCGGGCGCTCGTTCGCAGCCCGCGGTCGGCGCCGCGCGAGGATCGCGCCGTGTTCCGCATCGAATTCCGTCTCGAGAAACAGCTTGGCGAACGCTGGGTGGGCCTGATCTGCCCGGCGTGCGTTGAGGCACACCTCCGCGTAGCTCGTGAGCTCAAGGTCGCGGCGTCGGTTGCCGTGATTGGTGAGACTCACCACGCGAACCTCCGCGTCGGCGTCGGTCGCGACGCACACCTCGCAGCGCGCTTCGATGTCGCCGTGGAGGCGACGGAGCGCGACCCCGTCGAAGCGGGGCTCGAACTCGCTTGGCTCGCCCGAGTGAACCATCGGCTGTGTGCCGACCGACCAGGCCGTGTTATCGGTGAGGTCGCGGACGTAGAAGAACTGACCCCAGCAGTCGCGCGTGGCATCCTCGCGCCAGCGGCTCACGTCGAGGTCGCGCCACGTGCTGAAGCCAGTACCGGCCCCGGTGATCATGACGCCGTACGAACTGCCGGCGAGAAGGGCTACGTCTGGTTGTGATCGCATGAATGCCATTGCTCGGCGTTGCCTAACGACCTCATGCATGCCGGGCACAAGCCGTCAGTCGTCGGTTGACTAATAGGCATCCGTGCCGCTCTCCGCCACGAGCCCTTCGAAGGACCAATTGTCGAGCCGCCAAGCCGCACGCGATTGTGCCTGAACTCCAGCGATACGTCCTCAGGCCACTAAGCGAAAACTTGACCAGATCCGCGCGCCTCCCAATCCTCGATTGGGTCGTCGGGTACAGGAAAGAATGGGTCCGACTCGACGTGGTGGCTGGGCTCACCGCTGCGGCGGTCGTCATCCCGAAGGCGCTCGCGTACGCCACGATCGCGGGGTTGCCGGTGCAAGTGGGACTCTACACCGCGCTCTTCCCGCTCGTGATCTACGCGCTGTTCGGGACCTCGCGGGTGCTGAGCGTGAGCACCACCACGACCATCGCGATCCTCGTGGCGGCGAACCTGGCGCAGGTCGCACCAGACGGCGCGGACGTCGCGGTCCTGCAACCGGCCACGGCGACTCTGGCAATTCTCGTGGGTGGAATTCTCGTGGTGGCCGGTGTTCTTCGCCTGGGGTTCGTCGCCGATTTCATCTCGGAGCCCGTGCTCATCGGCTTCAAGGCTGGAATAGGGCTGGTCATCGTGCTCGACCAGATTCCCAAGCTGCTCGGCGTTCATTTCGAGAAGGGCTCGTTCTTCCACAACGTGGTCGCGACCATTCAGTCGATCCCGCACGCCTCGCTGGCAACCGTGGCAGTGGGAGTAGGTACCATCGTCCTGCTCGAGGGCCTTCATCGACTGGTCCCACGGGCTCCTGCCCCGCTGATCGCGGTGGCCGCCGGCATCGCGGCGGTGCGTCTGTTCGGACTGCAGGCCCACGGTGTTGCGACGGTTGGCGAGATACCGCGAGGTCTCCCGTCGCTCGTGGCACCGGACTTCTCTCTCGCTGCCGTGCTCTGGCCCGGGGCGCTTGGCATTGCGCTCATGAGCTTCACGGAAACGATCGCCGCCGGTCGTGCCTTCGCCGCCAGCGGCGAACCGCAGCTCGTGCCTAACAGGGAGCTGTTTGCGACCGGGCTGGCGAATGCGGGGGCGGCAGTCTTCGGAAGCATGCCGGCGGGGGGTGGAACGTCTCAGACCGCGGTGAACAGGTCGGCCGGCGCGCGATCGCAGTTGGCGGAGCTGGTCACCGCCGCCGCCACGTTGCTCACGATGCTGCTCCTCGCCGGACCGATGAGCCTCATGCCGCAGGCCACGCTCGCGGGCGTCGTGATCGTGTACTCCATCGGGCTGATCGAGCTCGCCGGATTTCGGAGCATCATCGCGATCCGGCGGATGGAGTTCATCTGGGCGCTCGTGGCAATGGCTGGCGTCGTTCTGCTCGGAACGTTGCAGGGTATCGTGGTCGCCATCGTGTTGTCGGTGGTGTCACTCGCGCAGCAGGTCGCCAACCCGCCAGTGCACGTGTTGGGGCGCAAGCCGGGAACGAACGTATTCCGGCCGCGTACGGAGGAGCACCCCGAAGATGAGAGCTTCCCGGGCCTTCTTCTGCTCCGCGTGGAGGGACGGATCTTCTTCCTCAACGCCGCGAAGATCGGTGAGCAGATTCGACCGCTCGTGACTCAAACGGCGCCGAAGGTCGTCGCGTTCGACCTGAGCGGTGTGTTCGACCTCGAGTACACGGCGCTCAAGGCGCTGATCGAAGCGCAGAGGCGGTGCGAGGCAGATAGGATCTCGGTCTGGCTGGTCGGCCTCACACCCTCCGTCCTCAGCGTCGTCGAGCGGTCATCGCTCGGGCGAACCCTCGGACGCGAGCGCATGCACTTCAACCTGGAGATCGCGGTGCGGCAATATCTCGCCGCCGCCAATCGGGAGACGTCGAGTCAGCCGGAGCTCCCGGCGCCGGTCACCGCGCCGTCGGCCTCACCCGCCTAACGCGATCGTCGCCCAGACGAGCAGCACGCCCGCCGCGAGCGTCGCCGCGCCGGTGCGCAACGGGTGAGCCTCGGCGTGCCGGCCGAGGAAATAGCCGCCGGCGAATAGCATGATCAGCGCGATGCCGTTGGAGACGCGAAGCGCACGATGCGCGTCGGGGATCACGGCGAACGGGAGCGCCACCGGCAGCGTAGCGAGGAACACCAGAAGAAAGACAGCGAAGGCGGCGCGGAAATCCCCGAGCGAGAGTGAGGCCGGGGGAAGCTCCGGAAGGCGCTCGAGACGCGCTCGGATGACGTCCAGCTCTGCCGGTTCCATCGTGGAAGCGATGACCGAGGGGAGTGCGTCCGCAATGAGCTGGTGTACGCGCTGCGCGCCCGGACGGCTCCGCACTTCCCGCAGAATCGCGAGGTTGCGGCGCCGTTCGGTCATGGTAGCCAGCAGGTACATCACGGCGTCCACCATGCCCCAGGCGATGTTGCACCCCAGGGCGCCGATCAACATCTCGCGCACCTCGTTTCTGTCGGCCGTCGCGACGCTCAGCGTCCCGGTGAAGGTGAGCGCCATGATCAGGCCGAAGATGACCTCGGACACCCGGTCGATCGGTGACAGCACCCGCGCCGGGATCGCCGGGGCCTGGACGGGAGGAGCGACCGATATCGTCACGATCGGAGGGCGACCGGGTGCGCCTAACGGTCGACGTACATGGACCGGGGATCGGCCGCCCCCCCGCTCAGCGCTTGCATACCAACGGGCACGTCCAACGCCTGCACCGCTGACACTGGCGCTGGCGCCACGCGCTCTCCGATGAAGATCGGCAGCAGCTCCTTGACGGTGAGCGTGAGCGGGATGGCGAGGAGAGCCCCCATCGGTCCCAGGACAACGCCCCAACCGAGGAGCGCCAGAACGATGACGAGTGGCGAGAGTCCGAGGCCGCTGCCCATGAGCTTCGGCTTGACCACGTTGTCTCCGACGAAGTTCACCACGAAGAAGAGGCCGAACATGAGGAATGCTCGGCCCGGGCCAAACTCGAGCAGGGTGAGGACGAAGGGAGGGATGGCCGACAGGATGAAGCCGAACGGAACGAACGCGAACAGGAAGGCGATCACGGCCCACAGAACCGCGGCATCGGTGCCAACCGACCACATGATGATGAGGTCGACGACCGCGATGACCGCGCCGAACAGCCCGTTGAGACCCACGAACCGACGCACCAGCGTCATGGAAGAATCGAGGCGGCTTCGGAGCGAACCAGGCCGCGAGTCATCCGATTTGAACAGAGGCAGCTCGATGAGGAACAACGCGATTAGCACGAGCGCGAACAGTCCAACACCCACCAGGCTCAGCGCTGCGCCTAGGAGGCCGCCGACTGCCCCCATGATCCGCGCGGGATTCGGCTTGAGCGCCTCGTTCACCTCGACTCCGCGCGCGGCGAGCTTTTGAGTGATGCTGTCTACGAGACCGGAAAGCGAGGCTTGGTACACCGGCAGATTGTCAGATAACCGACTCATTGATCGCGCGAGCACGAACACCAGCGCAGCGCCTCCGAGAATCGCCAGCAACACCGTAAGCCCGATTGCGGCGCCGCGTCCCATCCCGCGCCTCGTGAGGTAGATCGGAACGGGGGAAAGGGTCGCCGCGAGCAGCAACGAGAGTAGAACCAGATTCACCACCGACGCGGACGCCTTCATCCCCGCGGCGATGATGACGAGGCCCGCACCCAATACGACGAGCCTGAGCAACGGCGATGGTCGTTCGACGGTCATCATGGTAGACATGGCAGCCCTCAATACCGGTCTTCGACGTACTTGTAGGGATAGTCCGGCTCTTTGTAGCCGTGCGCCTTCTGCCTCGGCGGGAGCTTCACCTTCTCCCGTGGCGCGTTCTTGTAGGGGATCCTGCTGAGCAGGTCCGCGATGATGTTGAGCCGGGCGCGACGTTTGTCGTCGGAGTGCGTGACGTACCACGGTGCGTGCGGCGTATCCGTCGCAGAGAACATCTCGTCGCGGGCTCTGGAGTAGTCGTACCAGCGGCTGTACGAGTCGACATCCATTGGCGACAGCTTCCAGATCTTGCGGCCATCCTCGATGCGGTCCGCGAGGCGTTGGGTCTGCTCCTCCATACTGACCTCGAGCCAGTACTTGATGAGGATGATCCCCGAATCGACCATGGCCCGCTCGACCAGCGGGACCATGCGGAGGAACTTCTCGACTTCCTCCTCGCTGGTGAAGCCCATCACGCGCTCGACGCCGGCGCGGTTGTACCAGCTGCGGTCGAAGATCACGACCTCGCCAGCTGCCGGCAGATGCTGCACGTAGCGCTGGAGGTACATCTGGCTTTTTTCGCGCTCGGTCGGCGCCGGTAGCGCGACTACGCGGAAGACCCGCGGGCTCACGCGATCGGTGATCGCCTTGATCGTACCGCCCTTACCGGCACCGTCCCGCCCCTCGAAGACGATGGCGACCTTGAGGCCCTTGTGTTTTACCCACTCCTGAAGCTTGACCAGCTCGATGTGCAGCTCCTCGAGCTCCTCCTCGTAGTCCTTGGCCTTGAGCTTCTGCTTTTCCCCGGCGCCGTTGTCGGATGCCTTGGCCTTGTGGCGCTTCTTCACTTTCACCGTCACTGGGGCCCCCTGGTTGCGAACCGATATCGCGAATTCCACGTCGAGGCGGATCCGCCCAAGCTGAGGCGTACGCGCCACACGCGGCTACCTCTCTTCTGAGTAGATAGGCCCGGGCATTCGCCGCCGCCATGAGCCCTTCGTCGTGGTCGACAGCCGGCGATAGGCGGCCGGCGGCCGGCGACTGAGGGCGGGCAGAAGCGGATGGCGGCCTTTACGGGTCACGAGGGCCTAACGACTGGCCCACGGCCTCGTTAGGCGCACCGCGCTGCCTTGTCGCCGGCCGCCGGCCGCCGGTCCAGGCTGGTTGGTAACACAAAGGGCCAATTGTCCATCCCAGTGAGCCCGGCCGATTGTGCGTCATCGCGCCCGCCACGTCATCGATAAACCCGGCTGGCGCGAACCGTCCTGGAGGTTACACCGTGCCGGCGACCACTCGCGTCCGGAAATCGGGCGTTTCCCACCACCACGCTCCCACACTCGGGCAGCGATTGGAGACCCATATGACCACGGCGCGATGCTACGTCCCGGCAGCACTCCTCGCCGGTGCCGCGTTGGCCAGCTGCAAGACCGCCCCGCCTCCGCCACCACCACCACCGGCGGTCGTCGTCGCCCCCGTCGACGTGAGAGACACGCCCGTCCAGGCTGAATTCACTGGAGAAGTCCGCGGCGGTGAAGACGTCGAAGTCCGCGCCCGAGTCGCCGGTTTCCTCCAGTCGATGAACTACAAGGAGGGCACCCTGGTTCGAAAGGGCGACCTCCTCTTCACCATCGACTCGAAACCATTCGAGGCCACGGTCTCCCGCGCTCGCGCCGATGTCGCGGAAGCCAAAGCGCGACACGACCGTGCCATGATTCAGGTCAACCGGCTCCGACCGCTCGCTGCACAGAACGCCGTCAGCCAGCAGGACCTCGACAACGCGATAGCCACCGAAGAAGCCAGCCGGGCAAGCCAGACCTCCGCCGAAGCGCAGCTCACGTCAGCGGAGCTCGACCTGGGCTACACGCGCGTGACGAGCCCTATCAACGGCATGGCCGGTAATCGCCTCGTGGACGTCGGCTCGTTCGTGGGAAGCCCGCAGCCGACAGTCCTGACCGTGGTGTCTTCGCTCGATCCGATTCGATTCGATTTCACCATCTCCGAGTCCGAGTACCTCGCGCTCGCGCGCACTGCCAAGTCCGAAGGGCGCTCGACCGCGAAGGACGATTCCCGACTGGAGCTCGTGCTTGCCGACGGGTCCGTGCACCCGTACAAGGGTCGCGTCACCGTGGTCGGACGAGGCGTGAGCGGCGAGACCGGAACGCTGCCGCTGCAGGCAAGCTTCCCGAACCCCGGCGGAGTGCTTCGGCCCGGCCAGTTCGGCCGCATCCGACTCCCGATCTCGACGCACAAGAACGCGATCCTGATCCCGCAGCGTGCGGTGCAGGAGCTTCAGGGAACGTACAACGTGTTCGTCGTGTCCCAGGACAGCGTGGCGCAGATCCGCGAGGTGAAGCTCGCGAACCGCAGCGGCAGCGACTGGGTCGTGTCCCAGGGCCTCGAGCCCGCCGATCGGATCGTCGTGGAAGGCATTCAGAAGGTGCGCCCGGGATCCAAGGTGCGCCCCATGGCACAGGCGGCGGGGTCCGACTCCGTCACGAAGCGGTGAATCATGGCTGACTTCTTCATTCGGCGGCCGATCGTCGCGATCGTTGCCTCCATCGTCATCACGCTGCTCGGTCTCGCGGTCCTGCAGCGCCTCTCGATCGAACAGTATCCCGAGCTCTCGCCGCCCACGATCCGGGTGGAGACCACCTACCAGGGTGCCTCCGCCGAGGTGGTCGAGCAGTCCGTGGCGACCCCGATCGAGCAGCAGGTGAACGGCGTCGACAACATGATCTACATGAAGTCGCTCAACACGAGCGACGGACGCATGCTGCTCGACATCTCGTTCCAGGTCGGCATGAACCGCGACATGGCGAACGTGCTCGCGCAGAATCGCGTGTCGCAGGCGCAATCGCGGCTCCCGCAAGAGGTGCTGCAGCAGGGTGTGACGGTCAAGAAGATCAACCCGAGCATCCTGATGGTCGTCTCGCTCTACTCGCCCAAGGGGAGCCGGGACGCGCAGTTCCTCAACAACTACGCGATGATCAACCTTCGGGACGCGCTGCTTCGCGTGCCCGGCATCGCGCAGGTGGATCTCTACGGCGGCGCCGAATACGGGATGCGCATCTGGCTCCGGCCGGACCGCCTCACGAGGCTCGGCCTCACGCCCGCCGACGTCATCAACGCGATCAAGGAGCAGAACCTCCAGGCGCCGGCCGGACAGGTGGGCGCGGCTCCGTCGCCGAAGGGACAGGAGTTCACCTACACGGTGAAGGCGCCTGGCCGCCTCGTCACGGCCGAGGAATTCGACAACATCATCATCCGTCAGACGGCGGGTGGCGGCGAGCTGCGACTCAAGGACGTCGGCCGCGCCGAGCTCGGAAGCGAGAACTACCGCTCGTTCGGCCGCGCGATCGTGAAGGACTCCGCCGGCAACTGGCAGGGCGGCGCAGCGGCGTCGCTCATCGTGTATCTGCTGCCGGGAGCCAACCAGCTCGCGTCGGCGGAAGGCATCTACAACACGTTGAACGAGTTCAAGAGCTATTTCCCGAGCGACGTGGCGTACGAGATCGTGTATGACACGACGCCGTCCGTCCAGGCGAGCATCACATCGATCATCCATACGCTGATCGAGGCATTCATCCTCGTCAGTCTCGTGGTGTTCGTGTTCCTCCAGAGCTTCCGCGCGACCATCATCCCGCTCCTCACCGTGCCGGTGGCGCTGGTCGGGACGTTCATCTTCTTCCCGATGCTCGGCTTCTCGATCAACACGCTCACGATGTTCGGGCTCGTGCTCGCCATCGGCATCGTGGTGGACGACGCGATCGTGGTGGTCGAAGCGGTGATGCACCACATCGAGCATGGGAAGACGCCGAGGGACGCGACCGTCCAGGCGATGAAGGAGGTCTCGGGGCCGGTAATCGCGATCGCCCTCATCCTCACGGCGGTGTTCGTCCCGGTCGCGCTGCTCGGTGGCCTGACGGGTCGGCTCTACCAGCAATTCGCGCTGACGATCGCGATCTCGGTGCTGATCTCGGCGTTCCTGGCGTTGAGTCTCGCCCCGGCGCTGTCGGCGATGATCCTCAAGCCCTCGAAGCAGACGGGCGGCCTGCTCGGCAAGTTCTACCGCGGCTTCAACAAGATGTTCGACGTCACGACCACCAAGTACGTGAGCTGGTCACGCTTGTTCGTTAGGCGGGCGGTGATGGTCGTCGTCGTCCTGCTGGCGGCCACCGGCCTCACCGGTGTCCTTGGCAAGGCGCTGCCGAAGGGGTTCGTGCCCGAGGAGGACATGGGCATCTTCATGATCAACGCGCAGCTGCCGCCGGCATCCTCGCTGGAGCGGACGGACGGCGTGGTGCGGCAGATCGAGAACGTGCTCAAGAAGACGGACGGGGTCGTCGCGTGCACGGGCATCGGCGGATCCGGTATCCTCACGAACTCGTTCAGTCCGGAGTTCGCCTCGTTCTTCTGCAAGCTGGACGACTGGGACAAGCGGAAGACGCCGGCGCTGCACGTCACCGGCATCCAACAGACGCTCAGGCGCTCGCTCGCCGCTATTCCCGGCGCCGTGATCTTCCCCTTCACACCGCCGACGATCCCGGGGTTCGGTGCGGCCGGCGGATTCAACTTCCTGCTCCAGGACCGGAGCGGGACGATGAGCGTGCAGGATCTCGGCAAGCAGACGCAGGCCTTCCTCGACGCCGCACGGCAGCGGCCCGAGCTCGCGAACCTGTTCACATCGTTCAACCCGCTCGTCCCGCAGGTGCAGGTCGAGCTGGACCGCGAGAAGGCACGCACGTTAGGCGTGCCGATCAACGACGTGTTCGCCGCCCTGTCGGCGTCGATGGGCGGGGCGTACGTCAACGACTTCAACCGCTTCGGCCGACTGTACCGGGTCTACGTTCAGGCCGAGCCCGAGTTCCGCCAGAAACCGGATGACATCGGGCGGTTCTACGTGCGCAGCACGACGACGAACGAGATGGTACCGCTCTCCACGCTGATGAAGATCTCGCCGGCGTCCGGCACCGAGATCACGACGCGCTTCAACCTGTTCCGGTCGGTGGAGATCACGGGCGTGCCCGGGCCGGGCTACACGTCGGGCCAGGCCATGACGGCGCTCGAGCAGACGGCCACGCAGGTGCTGCCGCGCGAGATGGGGTTCGCGTACTCGGGCTTCTCGTACCAGGAGAAGGAGGCGCCGCCGGCGGGGCCGACGTTCATCCTGGCGATCGTCTTCGTGTTCCTGCTGCTGGCCGCGCAGTACGACAGCTGGAAGCTCCCGTGGGCGGTGCTGCTCGAGACGCCGCTCGTTGCGTTAGGCGCATTCTTCGGCGTGTGGGTCGCGGGGTATGACAACAACGTGTTCGTGCAGGTGGGGCTCATCATGCTGGTGGGGCTCGCGGCCAAGAACGCGATCCTCATCGTCGAGTTCGCGAAGATGCGGCACGAGCAGGGCCTCTCGGTCGAGGACGCGGCGCTCGACGCGGCGAAGCTCCGCTTCCGCCCCATCCTCATGACGGCGTTCGCGTTCATCATGGGCGTCGTGCCGCTCATGCTGGCGAGCGGTGCCGGTGCCGCGGCACAGACGCGAATGGGCACCGCGGTGTTCGCGGGCATGCTGGTGGCAACCGTCGTGGGCGTGTTCCTCATCCCCGGACTGTACGCTATGGTCGAACGCATGGGCTTCAGGAAGAAGGCGCAGCCGGTCGCGGTACCGTCGGGCGCGGGACTCGGCGCACCGGCGGCCGCGCCCGTGCCGGCGAGCGCGGCTCCCCCGGCTGGAGGACACTGACGTGAACCGAACGACTCGCGCGGTTGGCGTCGCGGTTCTCCTCGCCGGAGTCACGGCCTGTGCCGTCGGTCCGAACTACAAGCGTCCGGAAACCACGCCCACCCCACCAGCGTGGCGTGACAGTGCACAGGCCGGGAGGGATTCGTCCTTCGCGAACGTGCCGTGGTGGGGCGTGTTCAACGACGATACGCTCCAGACGCTGATCCGGCATGCACTCAAGGAAAACCGTGACGTGCACATCGCGCTCGCTCGCGTGAACGAGGCGCGCGCGCTGCTCGGGATTCAGCGGCTCGAGTACTTCCCGCAGATCAACGTCCAGGGCGGCGTGCGAAGGTCCGACGGCGCCGATTCTCTGCTCACCGGTGTCACGAATACCGAGATGGGGTACCTCGGCGCCGGGTTGTCGTGGGAGCTCGACCTGTGGGGCCGCCTGCGGCGGCTGAACGAGGCGGCAGCCGCCGAGCTCCTGGCCAGCGAGGAAGGTCGCAAGAGCATGATCCTCACGGTGGTGAGCGACGTTGCGCGGGCGTACATGGAGATGATCGAGCTCGACGACCAGGTGGCGATCACCGATACGCAGGTGGTGATCCGGCGCGCATCGCTGCAATTGGCCCGTGGCCGATTCCAGGGCGGCCTGACGTCGGAGATGGACGTCCGGCAGGGCGAGCACGCGCTGGCGATCGCCGAAGGCAGCCACTTTCGGGCGCTCCGGCAGAGGTCGCAGAAGGAGAACGAGCTCAGTGTGCTGTTGGGCCGGACACCGGGCGGGATTCCGCGCGGGCTGCGGTTGTCGGCGCAGAACGTCCCGACGGCGATCCCGGCCGGGCTGCCCTCGACCCTCTTGACGCGTCGCCCCGACGTTAGGCAGGCGGAGGAGCAGCTGCACGCCGCGAATGCGAGGATCGGCGCCGCGGTTGCCGCCATGTTTCCCACGATCTCGCTCACCGCGACCGCTGGCACGATCAGCCCCGAGCTGGGATCGTTGTTCAACACGGGCACCGGCTTCTGGCGGCTCGCGCCAAACCTGTTTCTGCCGCTCCTCAACCCCGGTCGAAATCGGCGGCAGGTTGCGGCCGAGCGTGCACGGACAGAGGCCGCGTTAGGGATGTACGAGCGGACCGTGTTGACGGCGTTCCGCGAGGTGGAAGACCAGCTGGTGGCCGTGCAGCGGCTGCGAGAGGAGGCCGACGCCGCCGGCCGTGCGTCGACCGCCGCCCGGCAGGGAGTGCGGCTCGCCGGGCTGCGGTACGAGGGCGGCGTTGACAACTACCTGACACTCCTGGACGCACAGCGGGCACAGTTGGACGCCGAGCTGTCGCAATCGGGGCTCGAGCGGGGATACCGCGTGGCGGTCGTGCAGCTGTACAAGGCGTTAGGCGGTGGCTGGGACCCGGTCACGGACACCCTGGCCCTCCCGACAGTAAAAAAGAGCGGGCGCTGACCCGGGAGCGTCGGAGGTTCTCCGGCGCCATTGGACCTTCGCGCCTAAACCTTGGTCCGGTAGCTCGGGCGTGTGAGCGCTCGCATCGTTGGCTCGGTCACCACGACACGGCCACGAGGACGAGACGCTCACACGCCCCCGGCGACCATCCCGGTGGCTGTGCTTCCGTCCTCCCTCAAAGCACTCGACGCCCGCCGGAGGAGCGTTGCCTTGAAAACACATCGCCTTGCCGCTTTGCTGCTTGCCGGACTTCCCGCTGGTCTCGCGGCGCAAAGCGGCTCCCAGAACAGCAGCTCGCAGCCGAGCATCAACGTGTACGGCTTCGTGATGATGGATGCCGGCTACAACACGAAGCAGATCGATCCGAACTGGTTCGACGTCATCCGCCCGACGAAGCTCCCCGCCTTCAAGGACCAGTTCGCCCCCGACGGCAGCACGTACTTCAGCGTCAGGCAGACCCGGTTAGGCGTCAAGGGAAACGTCCCGACGGCGCTCGGCGAGCTGAAGACCACCTTCGAGTTCGAGCTGTTCGGAACCGGTGTGGACGCCGGGCAAACCACGTTCCGGCTCCGCCACGCCTACGGTGAGCTGGGCAAGTTCGGCGCGGGCCAGACGTGGAGCCCGTTCATGGACATCGACGTGTTCCCCAACACGCTCGAGTACTGGGGGCCGACCGGAATGGTGTTCTTCCGCAACCTCCAGGTCCGGTACATGCCGATCCAGGGGGACACCCGCTTGACGATCGCACTCGAGCGGCCGGGTGCCAGCGCCGACCAGGGTGTGTACGCCGGGCGCATCGAGCTGCAGGACGTGAAGCCGCGGTTCCGCTACCCCGACCTGTCCGCCGAATATCGCATGGCCCAGAAGTGGGGCTACGTGGAGCTGGCGGGCATCGTTAGGCGCATCGAGTGGGTCGATCAGGGCACCGACGCGTTCGACCTCTCGGGCAATGCGACCGGCTGGGGCCTCAACCTGAGCTCCAACGTGAACCTCGGGAAGAAGGACGTCGTTCGTCTGCAGGGCGTCTACGGCGAAGGCATCGAGAACTACATGAACGATGCGCCGGCCGACGTCGGGGTCGCGAGCAACGGCAACAACGTCGTCTCGCCGGTCAAGGGTGAGGCGCTGCCGGTCACCGGCGTGGTCGCGTTTCTCGATCACACGTGGAACGAGAAGTTCAGCTCGGCCGTCGGCTACTCGATGGTGGACATCGACAACACCGATCGCGCCACGCCCGAGCAGTTCCAGCGCGGGCAGTACGCGTTAGGCAACGTCCTCTACACCCCGGTGAAGGGTGTGACGACCGGCGTCGAGCTCCAGTGGGGCAACCGCGAGAACAATCGCGATGGATTCACGTCCGACATTTTCAAGGTGCAGTTCTCCTTCAAGTACGCCTTCGGCAAGACCTACTGAGGATACGCGCATGCGCAGGATGGATCGGGCACTACTCGCATTGGGTTTCGTGGCCTGTGGAGCCACCGCTGCTTCGGCCGTGCGTGCACAGGCGCCAGCCAAGCCGGCGTCGGCCGGACAGGACCAGGCCATCACGGCGGCGCTCAACGACGCCTACACCAAGTTCAAGACGCTCAAGGAAGGCAAGAACGCGGACTACATCCCCGCGCTGGCCAAGGTCGACCCGAACATCTTCGGCATCGCCCTGGTGACGACGGACGGCAAGGTCTACACGGCGGGCGACATCAAGTCCGAGGTCTCGATCCAGTCCATCTCCAAGGTCTTCACGATGGCCAAGGTGATGGAGGAGCAAGGGCCCGAGGCGATCGAGAAGACGATCGGTGTCGACGCGACGGGTATGCGCTTCAACTCGATCGTGTCGGTCGAGTTCTCGCAGAAGGCGCTGGGCGGCCCGGAGATGAACTCCCTCGTCAATCCCGGCGCGATCGCCACGACCTCCATGGTCAAGGGCGCGACGCGGGATGCGGTGTGGAACAGCATCCTCAACTTCTACTCGGACTTCGCGGGCCGGAAGCTCTCCGTGGACCAGGAGGTCTTCAAGTCCGAGGCGGAGACGAACCAGCGCAACCAGGCGATCGGCGCGCTGATGTATGCCTACGGCTACATCAAGGCAAACCCGGCGCAAGCGACGGACATTTACACCGAGCAGTGCTCGGTGAGCGTCAACGCGAAGGACCTGGCGTTGATGGCCGCAACGCTCGCGGCGGGCGGCCGGAATCCGGCGACCGGCAAGCAGGTGATGCAGAGTAAGAACGTGCCGTACGTGTTGGCCGTGATGGCGACGGCCGGTCTCTATGACGATTCCGGTAAGTGGCTCTATCACACCGGGCTGCCAGCGAAGAGCGGTGTCGGTGGCGGAATCATCGCCGTCGCGCCGGGCAAGTTCGGCATCGCCGTCATCTCGCCGCCACTCGACGACGCCGGCAACAGCGTGCGCGCCCAGAAGGCCATTCGCGACATCGTCGCGCGGCTGAACGCCAACCCGTACGCGGCGGGCTCGGTCACGTCGTCCAGATAGTCCCACGTGCGGAGGCCGTGCTCCAGCACGACCTCCGCGGCGCACCGAAAGCGAAGCAAGCGATGACGTGAGTGCGCGCCGAAGAGCGGCACTCCGGCTCGCGGTTTACCTCATGGAGTGTCTGTCTCATGCCCTTCACGCTCTCTGCGGCCGCACCCCCGCGCAGGGCCGTCGCAGTTCCGCGACCGCTGATGGTCGTCGCGGCGTGTCTGCTCGCGCTCGCGCCATTGCGCCTAACGGCGCAGGAAGATCCGGGCCGAAGCCCGACGGATACGGCCACCGCCAAGGATACGGCGTACACATCCAGCATCGGTGGAGAGTTTCGTCCCGCCAAAGGCTTCGACCTCGTCCGGACGAAGCGCTCCAGTCTGAACATCAGCTTCTACGGCTTGTTCCGGTACATGAATCAGACGCCCGGCGATCAGACTTTCACCGATCACCTGGGCCGAGAGCGCACCGTCAAGGCGCGGAACGACCTGAACTGGCACCGGACCTTCGTATGGCTCACCGGGTTTTTCTGGGACCCCAAGTTCCGCTACAACATCTCGCTGTGGTCACTGCCGACGACGCAGCAGACGCTGCTCTTCGGGAACCTGCAGTACCACTTCAGTACCGCATTCAACCTTGGTGTGGGGATCACACCGAATCTCACCAGCCGATCGGTACAAGGCTCCTGGCCGTTCTGGGGATCGAGCGACCGGCAGATGGCGGACGATTTCTTCCGCGGCGGGTTCTCGTCCGGCATTTTCGCCACCGGGCTGGCGCTCCCGCGACTGAACTACACCGTCTCGCTGAACACCAACATCAGTCAGCTCGGCACGACGGCGGCGAACGATTCCCGAGACTTCGCCTACAGCGGGAGCCTCGTCTGGAGGCCGACGACCGGAGAGTTCGGCCCGCGAGGCGGATTGGGCGACCTCGAGTACCACAAGACGCTGGCCACGCAGTTCGGCGTTTCGGCGGGCCACAGTCGCGAGTCGCGCTACGCGAACGACAGCGTGCCGCCTAACGCCACGCAGATCAAGCTCTCCGACGGCGTCAACCCGTTTGATGCGGGCGCCTTGGCGGAAGGTGTGACGGTTCAGAAGCTCACATACGACGAGATGGCCTTCGACGCAGGGTTCAAAATCCGCGGCTTCTCGTTCCAGAGCGAGTACTACCTGCGACGGCTGTCCGACTTCCAAACCATCGGAGGCCCAGTGCCGATGGCGTCCATCTTCGATCAGGGCTTCCAGGTGCAAGCGATGCAGATGGTGGTGCCGAAGCTCGTCGGTCTGTACGCGACGTACGGGAAGGTCTTCGACGACTTCGATCGAAAGCCGTACGAGATATCGGGCGGCGCCAACTACTACCCATCGGGGACGCGCAGCTGGAGAGTCAATCTTCACCTGATCAGCGTGAAGCGCAGCCCGGCTGCATCGAACTTCGGGTTCTACACCTCAGGGCAGAGCGGCGTCACGATCTCCGCCGGCGTGGACATCCTGATGTGACCGGCACCTAACGCGTCGCGTCACCCGGCCCGGTCGCTCCTCGGTGTGCCGGGCCGGCCGTACGTCCACCCCGAGGCGCGGTGCGGCAGCGCACGGAGGCCAACATGGCTACCTCGAAAACACGGATCGAACACGATCTCCTCGGTGACCTCGCCGTACCGGCGGATGCCTACTACGGCGTCCAGACCGCACGCGCGCTCGAGAACTTCCAGATCTCGGGCGTCCCTATCAGCCTCTACCCGAACTTCATCAAGGCACTCGCCATGGTGAAGCTCGCGGCCGCTCGAGCGAATGCCGACGTGGGTACGCTGCCCCGCGAGATCCTGAAAGGGATCGAAGGCGCCTGCCGGGAAATCATGGACGGCAAGCTCCACGATCAGTTCAGTCTCGACGTGTTCCAGGGCGGCGCCGGTACCTCGACCAACATGGCCGCGAACGAAGTGATCGCGAACCGCGCGCTCGAGCTCATGGGACACAAGAAGGGCGAATACCAATACTGTGACCCGCACGATCACCTGAATCAGTCGCAGTCCACGAACGATTTCTATCCCACGGCCATGCACGTCGGGATGGCGCTCGGCAACGTGGAGCTGATCGCCGCCTTCAAGGAGCTGGTCGCGGCGTTCGCCGCCAAAGCCGCGGAGTTCTCGAGCCTCCTCAAGATGGGCCGCACGCAGCTGCAGGACGCGGTGCCCATGACGTTAGGCCAGGAGTTCAAGGCCTACGCGAGAACGCTGAGCGACGAGCTCGCGGCGCTCGAGCGCGTTCAGGACGTCCTCCACGAAGTCAACATGGGCGCGACCGCGATCGGCACGGGCCTCAATGCGCCCCCGGGCTATGCAGAGAAGTGCGCGGAGCACCTCGCGAAGATCACTGGCTTCCCGATGCATCTCGCGGAGGACCTGATCGAAGCGACCCAGGACACGCAGGCGTTTGTGCTGTACTCGTCGTGCCTCAAGAGCCTCGCGATCAAGATGGCGAAGGTTGGCAACGATCTCAGGCTCCTGTCGTCGGGCCCACGCTGCGGCCTGTATGAGATCAATCTCCCGGCAAAGCAGCCGGGGTCTTCCATCATGCCAGGCAAGGTGAATCCTGTCATCCCGGAAGTCACCAACATGGTATCGTACCGCGTGATCGGGAACGACTTCGTGGTCACCATGAGCGCCGAAGCAGGCCAGCTCCAGCTCAACGCGTTCGAGCCCGTGATCGCCGCCGTCGTATTCGAGGGCCAAACGCTGCTGATCAATGCCGCACGTACGCTGCGCAAGCACTGTGTCGAGGGAATCACGGCAAACGCCAACGTCCTCAAGCGCTATGTCGAGAACAGCATCGGGACCGTCACGGCGCTCAACCCGGTCATCGGGTACGAGCGCTCGACCGAGCTCGCTGCTGAGGCGATGCAGACCGGACAGGGGATCGTGGAGCTGGTCCGCGGCAAGCAAATCCTGAGCGACTCGCAAATCAATGAGGTCCTCAACCCAGCCGCACTCACTGGGCAGGGACGCTGACGCCGCGTCGGGTGGGCCGTTGGGCCTAACGACTTTCCTCACGCGCGGCAGGGTCGCCCGGTGGGGAACCCTGGCGGTGGCGCTCATCGTCTGGTTCGTGCCACCGCCCGACGCGTTGAGCGTTCAGGCGTGGCGCCTGTTCGCGATCTTCGCCGCGACGATCCTCGCGGTCGTGATTGGGGCGTTTCCGATCCTCACCGCAAGCATCCTCGGCCTCGCCAGCGCGATCCTGACAGGCGTACTACCCACGAAGGTGGCCTACTCGGCGTTCGCGAATCCGACGATCGTCCTCATCATTGTCGCGTTTCTGCTCGCACGTTCGGTGGTGAAGTGCGGCCTCGGGCAGCGGCTGGGCTATCGCGCGATCAGCCTGTTCGGGAGATCGACGCTCGGGCTGTCGTACGCCATCTACGTCGTCGATGCCGTGATCGCCCCGGCGTTCCCGAGCAACACCGCGCGCTCCGGCGTGCTGTATCCGCTGGTACTGTCGATGGCGGAGGCGGCGGGCGTGAGCCCGGAGCGAGAGGATCGGAAGCGGCTCGCGGCGTTCCTCATGTTCTCCGGAATGGCCAGCCTGACGCTGTCCTCGGCGCTCTGGCTCACCGCGATGGCGGCGAATCCGCTCGGCACCGAGATCGCCAAGACGTACGGCCTCGACATGCAGTTCGGATCGTGGCTCCTGGCGGCGTCGGTGCCGACGATCCTGTGTATGCTGGTGATGCCGTACGTCCACTACAAGCTCGTCAAGCCGGAAGTCACGGCCATGCCGAACGCTCCGGCGGAGGCGCGGCAGTCGCTCGCCAGGCTTGGCGGGTTGACCCGTGACCAGAAGATCGTCGGGACGACGTTCGTCGGCCTGGTAGTCCTCTGGGGCGCGGCAGCCTCGTTAGGTGTAGATGCCACGGCCGTCGCGTTTCTCGGCCTCGGCGTTCTCCTGGCCACCGGCGTCCTCACGCTCGGTGACATCGCGAAGGAAGGTGACGTCCTCGCGACCTACATCTGGTTCGCCGCGCTCTTCGTCATGAGCGATCAACTGAACGCCCTTGGCTTCATGGAATTTCTGGGGAGCCGTCTGGCGATGCGGCTGGGCGGTATGCCCCCGGCGGCCGTGGCGGTCACCCTGTTGGTCGTGTACGTCGCGATTCACTACCTGTTCGTGAGCCAGACCGCGCATTTGCTCGCGCTGTTCGCGGTGTTCCTCGGCGTCGGCGTGAAGCTCGGCGTGTCGGCGCCGCTGCTCGCGTTCCAACTCCTGTTCGCGACCAACTACTTCGCCTCCCTGGCGCCGCAGTCGTCGAGCGCGAACCTGCTCTTTGTCGGCAGTGGCTATCTGTCGCAGGGCGACCTCTATAAGTGGGGCGCCATCCATACCGCGGCCTGCATCCTGATCTACCTCGTGATCGGGACACCGTGGCTGCTGCTGGTAACCCGTTAGGCGACTCGATCCCCATGGCATACTTGGTGACCGCCCTGCGGCAAAACCCCGAGCTGGCGGTGTTCCTGACGCTGGCCCTCGGATTTGCGTTAGGCAGCGTCCGGATGGGGTCGTTCAAGCTCGGCAACGTCGTCGGCACGTTGCTGGCCGGCGTCCTGATCGGGCAGCTCGACATTCAGGTCTCGGGCACCGTCAAGGTCGTCTTTTTCGACCTGTTCCTGTTTGCCACGGGATACAAGGTCGGCCCGCAGTTCATTCGCGGGCTGGGCCGAAGCGCGCTGCCACAGGTCGGCGTGACGGTGGTGCTGTGCGTGACGAGCCTGCTCGTCACGCTCGTCGCGGCCAAGGCGTTAGGCTATGACACGGGGACGGCCGCTGGGCTCCTCGCCGGGGCGTTCACGGAGTCCACCGTCATCGGAACGGCCAGTGACGCGATCGCGCGACTCGGTCTGCCACCAGCCACGACGGACCAGCTCCGGAACAACATCGCGGTCGCGTACGCGGTCACCTACCTCGTCGGCACCACGGGGGCCGTGTGGTTTCTCTCGAGCCTTGCCCCGCGGCTGCTGCGTGTCGACCTCGCAGCCGAAGCGCAAAAGCTCGGCGAGCATGCGGGGAACGGAGCGCGGGATGGCCGCATGAATTCGGCGTACCGGGAGTGGGATGTTCGTTCGTATCGGCTGGCGGAGCTGTGGGCCGGCCGACGGGTGTCGGAGCTGGAGCAGTCGTTTGAACCGGATCGCGTGTTCGTACAAAGGATCCGGCGTGCGGAGCAACTGCTCGATGTCGAGCCCGCGACCGTTCTCTCTGCGGGCGATGCGGTCGCGGTGGGCGCGCGACGACGAGTGGTGGCCGGCGGCGTGCCGATCGGCACTGAGATCGAGGACCGCGCGCTACTCGACTTCCCGGTCGCGTCGCTGGATGTGGTGCTCACGAACAGTGCGCTCGTGGACCGCACGCTCGAGGAGGTGGCGCAACAGCACGGCCGAGGGGTCGCGCTCGTCAAGCTGGTGCGCGGTGGGGAGGAAATTCCATTCGCCGCGGCCACGACGCTCAACCGCGGAGACCTCCTTCGCATTACCGGGCCGTCCCCCGACGTCGAGCGCGCGGGCAAGGCGTTAGGCTACATCGAACGCCCCAGCGCCACGACCGACGTCGTCTTCGTCGGCCTCGGGATCGTGCTCGGCGGCCTGTTCGGCCTGCTGTCGTTCAACATCGGCGGCCTCCCGATCAGCCTCACGTCGAGCGGCGGCGCACTCATCATGGGGCTCGTCTTCGGGTGGCTGCGCTCGGTGTACCCCACCTTCGGCCGCATCCCTGAGCCCGCGCTGTGGGTCTTCGACACCATTGGCCTCGCGGTGTTCATCGGCATCGTTGGCATCAACGCGGCACCCGGCTTCGTCGACGGCTTGCGTCGGACCGGCGTGTCGCTCGTTTTCGTCGGCTTCGCGGCGGCCATTCTGCCACACCTGACGGCGCTCCTCTTCGGGCGCTTCGTCCTGAAGATGAATCCCGTGATCCTGTTCGGTGCCTGCGCTGGAGCCGGCACCAGCACGGCGGCGCTGCGCGCCATCCAGGATGAAGCGCGCAGCAAGGTCCCCGTGCTCGGCTACACGGTCCCGTACGCCCTCGGCAACATCCTGCTGACGGCGTGGGGACCGGTCATCGTGCTCCTGACCCGGTAGGAGGGTCCCATGCCTCGGCGATCCATGTCGTCCCTGATGATGACGCTGCTGCTCGGTGTCGCGACCGCGCATTCGACTGTCGCCGCGCAACCCGCGGCCAGCGGGTCGCTGCCTAACGTCGTAGTGCTGGCCACAGGGGGAACCATCGCCGGCGCGGCCGCGAGCGACGTCCAGGCCGGCTACACGAGCGGCCAGGTCGGTGTCGACCAGCTGCTCGCGGCGGTGCCACAGGCCAAGAAGCTCGCGAAGCTCCGCGGCGAGCAGATCTCGAACATCGGCTCGCAGGACATGAATGACGAAGTCTGGATGAAGCTCGCGACGCGCGTGAACGAGCTGGTGGCCATGCCCGACGTCGCAGGCGTCGTGATCACGCACGGTACGGACACGATCGAGGAGACGGCGTACTTCCTGAACCTGGTCGTGAAGTCGCGAAAGCCCGTCGTGCTGACGGCTGCCATGCGTCCATCGACTGCGCTGTCGGCGGATGGTCCGCTCAACTTCTACAACGCGGTCGCGATTGCCGCGAACAAGGAGGCGGCGGGTCGCGGTGTGCTCGTCGTCGTCAACGACTGGATCCACGGCGCCTCGTCGCTGACGAAGACGAGCACCACCGCGGTGCAGACCTTTCTCTCGCCAGTGCGCGGCCTGATCGGCACCGTGGCCTACGGCGTACCCGAGTGGTATCGCGGCCCCGTGGGGAAAAACACCGCGAGCTCGGAGTTCTCGGTGAACAAGACGACGACCCTGCCCCGCGTCGAGATCATCATGGCCTACGAGAACATGGACGGGTCGCTCATCAATGCGGCTGCGGCCGCGGGGGCGAAGGGCATCGTGATCGCCGGCGTGGGTAACGGGAACATGACGAAGGCCGCGGTCGACGCGCTCGCCGCGCAGGCGAAGAAAGGGATCGTGTGCGTGCGCTCCTCACGGGTGGCCACCGGCCAGGTGGGGCGGAACGTGGAGGTCGATGATGACAAGATGGGGTTCGTCGCGTCGCTGGATCACAATCCGCAGAAGGCGCGCGTGCTGCTTCGCCTCGCGCTGATGAAGACGTCGGACCCGAAAGTCATCCAGCGCTACTTCGACGAGTATTGAGCCGAATTTGGCGGGACTGCAACGAAGCGGGAGTGTTACGGCCGATGCCGGCGTGGCGGCTGTTCGTGCTGGAAATCGCCGAGTGCCTAACGCTCGTTCGCGATCAACGAATTCTGACGACACGACTCAAATGATGAGACACTCTCTCACGCGCGTGGCGGCAGCGGCCGCCTTCTCTCTGGCGCCACACGCCGCAGCGGCGCAGTCAGGCGGCGGCCGGGCGGCCGATGTGCAGTTCGATGATTCGCACTTCCACCTGACGAACTACGTCCAGGAAGGCACGGACATTCGTGACTTCCTGCGCCTCATGGGCACCCGCGTACCCCGCTCCACGCTGTTCGGCATCCCGCTGCAGCAGACGTGGGCGTACGCGAACTCGGGTGACTTCGCGCCCACCTACTATCTGCAGACCGACGCGCCGCTCTACTACTACTCGTTCACGGATGCGTACATCGCCATGGCGTACCGGTCGCTGCCGCCGGAGCAGCGCGCGCGACTCGATCCGATGATCACCGGGTTCAACCCCGCGGACATGTACGCCGCCGACCACATCAAGCGCGTCCTCAAGACGTTCCCGGGCGTCTTCTCGGGCATTGGCGAGTTCTCGATCCACAAGGAGTTCGTGTCGGCGAAGGTCGCGGGGGAGGTGGCGAGCCTAACGAATCCGGCGGTCGACCGGATTCTCGATCTCGCGGGCGAGGCTGGCCTGGTCGTGATCTTCCACAACGACATGGATGTACCGTTCGCGAAGGCAGGCACAGCGCCGGCGTACCTCGAGCAGATGATCGCGTTGCTCCGGCGGCACCCGAAGGCCACCATCATCTGGGCGCACATGGGACTGGGCCGCATCGTCCGACCGGTGCAGGCGTCGGCCTCGGCGCCGGCGACCGAACGGAATCCCAACCAGGCTTTGATCGTGCAGCAGATCCTCGCCGACTCCACGCTGCGGCACGTGTACTTCGACATCAGCTGGGACGAGGTCGCGAAGTACATCCTCTCGGGCCCTGATGTCACCCGCCGGGTGGCCGAGCTGTTCAACAAGTACCCGGACCGCTTTCTGTTCGGCACGGATGTCGTGGCGCCGAAGGACACGACGCAGTACTACGCGGTGTTCGAGAGCTACAAACCACTGTGGGCGCTGCTCACGCCGGAGACGAGCGCGAAGATCCGGCGGGCAAATTACGAACGCCTGTTCGACGCCGCGCGCGTGAAGGTTCGCGCGTGGGAAAAGGCCCAAGGATTCTAGGAGGGCGTTCGTCGCGATACCGAGCCCAAATGCAAAGCCGGATCCGGCGCTTTCGGCTTTATCCGCCCGATCGCGGTTGAGAAAGCGGCTTGCCGGGCGCAGGAACCATCAAGTCCCTAGAAACTCCAGCTGATCGCGAGTGTCGTCCCGAAGTCGTTCTTCGGAGCGCCCAGCGACTGCGGCTTGCTGTCGTACGAGTCGAACAGCGTCGTCGTGATCATGAAGTCCTTCACCAGCTCGTACGACACGCGAAGATCGTTCTGCCAGCGCACGCGGCCCTGGATCGTAAAGCTGGGATACAGCTGGCTCGTCACCGAGGCATCGAATTTCGGGCTGTCGTAGCGGAACGCGTTGAACACGACGCCGATCAATCCCTCGAGGCTCGTGGACGTCGAGTCGGTCGACACATAACGCTCCCGCGTCACCACGGGCCCGGCGATGGCCCAGAAGTCCACGTGGTTGTTTCGGGACAGCGTCCGTGCCCCGAAGGCGCCGACTCTCACGCGCCCAGCGAGATCCAGCTCCTTGTTCTGCTCGTATCCGACCTCGAACCCGGTGCTCCAGAGGTTCGCGATCAGGAACCGCTGCCTGAGATCGGCCGTGAGGCGGGTGGTCGCCTGTGCATCTTCCCGATCCTCGCGAAAGGTCGATGCCTCGACGGTCGTTTCCGAGACCGGCCCTCGATACACTACCTTGGCACCGGTCGTGAGCTGGAGGGTCTTGTGGGCCTTCTGGTACGAGAATCCGAGATCGAGATATCCATCCACGCGCGCGAGTAGCGTCTGCCTGATGGGCGTGATCGTCACGATGTCCGCGAGCAGCAACGTATCCAGCCCAAGCACGAGTGTCCCATTAGACCCCATACCGAGCGGACCGTAGTGCTTGATGCCCGACCGCACCTGAACCTCGAATGTCGCCGGGCTCGAGATGCGCTCGACGTGGTCCCACTCGATGTAGATGGTTCCGAGGTCGTCGGTGGAGTACTTGAGCAGGGCCCGGGACAGCGATTTCACCTCGCCAGTGATGCGGTCACCGTTGCGGATCCATACCGAGTCGGTCTTTTGCGCCTCGGCCGCGGCGGCGCCAAGCAGGAGCACGAGGCTCCCCAGCAGCGCGCGCGCGAAGGCTCTCGAGGCGAAGGAAGACATTGCGATTACCTTCGCCGGTAGAGGCTGCCCCGACAAGTAAACCTTGGTGAGCTAGCCTGACCGCGCCGACCTGCCCGAACGTCCGATGGCGTTCCACACCCGGTTCGCCGACCATCGGCACCCGGAGCAGTCGCGCGCGGGTGCGTCGCGGCACGGATGGAAAGGGGAACATCATGCGGAGCCTCGCGTCCGCGACGCGTATCTCGCGTTATGCCTCGCCTCGACGTCCGCGGCAGTGCTCACTGTCGTACCCGGACGTGCCACGCTGCTGCAGGCCGGCGCCCATCTCGCGCTGCTCGCGGCCTACCTGTTCCTCGCGGCCAGTCCTCGAGTCGACAGGTCGGCGGGACCGGACCAGGGTGTGGGGAAGGATCGCACGAGCACGCAATTGCTCATGCTGCTCGACGAAAGACCGCTCAGGGCGCTCGTGGTCGGCGTGGCCGTCCTCGCGATCGTGACGATCGTGGGCGTAAACACGAAGACCGCACCGGCAGGCCCCGGCTCGAGTCAATCCTTGCCACCGTTCCGGAGCCGCTCGGCGAGCACCCGACGATCGAGAAAGGTTCGGCGCGTGTTCGGCTGAATAACGTTGGGGAGGGCGCGCTGGAACTGGAGCTCTTTCGCGCGCGGGTATCTCACCCCGACGTACGACTGGCCCGCTGACCCTGCGCCGGCTGGCCCTTGGTTCAATAGCACCCGCGTCCGCCACGGCCTCATCGTGGCTTGGCTCCCGGGCGCCGTTGCCGCGCCCGGCCGCACACTTCGAGCCTGGGTCGGGGCCCAAGAGCATGCGCGTTAGGCGTCGGTTTTCATTTCGGGTCGTCTGCGCGGCACTCGTGTGCGGCAGCGGGGCGTTCGCACAGGATTCCGCCTCGGTCCAGAGCGCCGAGCGCCGCGCGGCCGCGGCGGAATCCGTCGTGGAGCAGCCGACGGCGCCCGTGGTCCTGGACGGCGTCACGCTCTTCCGCGTCCGCGGCATCTCCTCCTACCCGGCCGAGCGACGGGCGGCCGAGATCGCCAACCGCATAGCCGACGTTGCGGCGGACCGGGCGATCCCCGCCGAATCGCTCGTTGTCCAGGACACGCCAACCGCATCGATCGTCGTGGCAAAAGGCCAGCGACTGTTCGGCGTCCTCGACGCCGACGCCGAGCTCGAAGGCCTAACGAGGCAGCTCGTGGCCGGCGCGTACCGTGATCGCGTGGCCGAAGCGATCACCGAGTTCCGCCGTGACCGGGAAGCGTCTACGCTCTGGAAGGACTTCTCCCGGGCAGCGATCGCGACCCTCGGCTTCCTCCTGCTCGTGGAGCTGGATCGGCGCACGCTGCGACGCGTCCGCGGAGCGGTCACCGCGCGGTATCGGTCGAAGGTTCAGGACGTCCGTTTCAGCACGGTCGAGATCGTGCGCGGCGACCAGATCTGGAACGTCCTGCAGCACGCCGTGAGGATCCTGGCAGTGCTCGTCGCGTTCGTGGCGGCGTACGTGTACCTCAACTACGTCCTCGTCCTCTTCCCATGGACGAGAGCCTTGGGCCGCAGTCTCACGAACATTCTCGTCCAGCCGCTGAAGACGCTCGCCACCGGATTCCTTGCCTTCATTCCCGATCTCGTCTTCCTGATCATTCTCGCGGTCATCACGCGCTGGATCCTGCGACTCGTCCGGCTTTACTTCGCGCGGGTGGCCGAGGGGGAGACCGAGGTTCGTGGCTTCGACGCGGATTGGGCGAAGCCCACGGAACGCATCGTCCGGTTCGTAATCGTCGCCATGGCGCTCGTGATCGCCTACCCGTACATCCCCGGCTCCGACAGCGAGGCGTTCAAAGGGATCGGGGTCGTGGTCGGTCTCATGTTCTCGCTCGGATCCGCCTCGATAATCGGCAACCTGGTGGCTGGGCTGGGCATCGCGTTTCGGCGCGCCTTCCGGGTGGGCGACCGCGTGCGCATTGGCGACACTGTCGGCGAGGTTACCCAGGTCGAGCTGTTGACGACGTACCTCCGCTCGCCAAAGAACGAGCAGATCGTGATCCCGAACTCGCTCATTCTGAACAACGAGGTCGTGAACTACAGCGCGCTCGTTCGGTCAGGTGCGGGTCTCATCGTGCACACCAACGTCGGCATCGGCTACGAGACGCCGTGGCGGCAGGTGGAAGCCATGCTGATCCAGGCTGCGCGTCGTACGCCGGGCATTCGCGCCGAGCCCGAGCCGTTCGTCCTGCAGCGCTCGCTCGGCGATTTCGCGGTGAACTATGAAATCAACGCCTACACGAACGAGCCACGACGCATTCTGGCCACGTACTCGGATCTGCATCGAAACATCCTCGACGTCTTCAACGAGTATGGCGTGCAGATCATGACACCAGCGTACGAGGGTGATCCGGCGCAGCCGAAGCTCGTGCCGCGGGATCAGTGGTTCATGTCGCCAGCCGCGCTACCGACACGCGAGCCTGTCGTCGAGCCTCCGATGGCGGCACCGCCCGCAGACGCCTTGCAGGCGACACGTCGGGATGGGGAGAGCTCGACCGTCCCGGCGTGGCCGGCCGAGAAGGCATGACCGGCCGGAGCCGTCCTAGCGCGTTAGGCACCCGACCAGGCTCGCCACGGCGATCTGCCGTCTGCCGATTTCGGAGCCCGTCACATGAAGTGAGCTATGATCATTCAGCCTGACCAGCCCCTCGCGCTCTCCCCGGGGAAGATCTTCACCTTCCTGTTCGTGATGCTCGGGCCACTCAAGGTCATCGGGCCGTTCGGCACCATGACCGCGGGCCACGACACGCAGTTCAAGCGGCGGCTCGCCCTCGACGCCATCGTGATCGCGAGCATCGGCACGATCGCCGCCGTCACGCTGGGTGTGAGAATCCTGGAGAAGTGGGGTGTTTCCGTCGGCGCGCTTCTTCTGACGGCCGGAATCATCCTGTTCCTGGTCGCCCTGAAGGTCGTGCTGCACCAGTACGACCCCCACGATCAGGCCGCGAAGGACATCCCTCCTCCCGCCACGGCCGCGGCGCCTCCGCCGGGGCTGGCGTTCTCCCCGCTGGCGTTTCCGACGATCATCACGCCCTACGGCGTCGCGCTGCTGATCGTGCTCGTGACGTTGCGCACTGGCCAGCCCGCGCTCGTGGCTCAGGTCTTCGGCATCGCCGCCGTTGTGCTCGGGCTGGATTACCTGGCGATGCTCGGCGCCGAGCGCATTCTGAGCACGCCGAAGGTTCGCCCGGTGCTCGGCATTGTCGGGACTGTGCTGAGTGTGCTCCAGGTTGCGTTAGGCGTGCAAGCCATGCTCGACGCGCTCCACCTCCTCGGCGTCCCCGGCCTGGTCAGCCGCTGACCTTCCCGCCAACCCGGCGACCGCGGCGAACCGTTAGGCACGCCAGCGGACCGCGGGTCGTCGCGCGTGTTACCTATTGCCGTGCCATCGCACCCCGCACGACGTCCTCGGGCGAGATGAGGTGGTCCTCGCTCTCCGCTGCATCGGCGATGGCAATCTCTATCCCCTTGATGCGTCCCGAGAATTCGTTCTCGATGATGTAGTACACGAGGGTGTCATCGGGCAGGTGAAGCCGCCGGAGGTCACCGAGCGGGGGAGCCTGTTCCGCGCTTGCGTGCCGGAAGTACCAGGTCTTCCCGCGGCCCAGGTGACGCGACAACGAATTCCCCAAGGTTGAATTGTGCTTCGCGTGCTTCGGGGCATGATGGCTCACGCCGCACACGGAACACCTGACGCACAGCGCCTGAGGGGGTCGCAAAGTCCTACCATGTCGTTCACGAGTGTGGTGCTGTCGGTGGTGCTTGCCCACGCGCTTGTCGCCCAGATACCTGGCGTCACGAGCTCGCGCTCGGCTGCGGCCCAGCAGGAACAGCCCGCCGACCCGCTCGGACGCACCAACCCGCGGGGGACCATCTCCTCGTTCATCCGGGCGGTGGGGCGCGACGACATGGTGGGCGCCGCCCGGTATCTGCAGGTCACCGAGAGCCAGCGCCGAAACACCGAGACGCTGGCGCGTGACCTGAAAGACCTGATGGACCGCTTCTTCAGCGAGCCGATCACGAGCATCAGCGACTCGCCGGACGGCGCGCTGGACGACGGCCTCCCGATCGACCGCGAGCGCGTCGGTCCGCTCGCCATTGGAGAATCGAAGACGGACATCACGCTCGTACGCGTGACCGACCCACAGGCCGGACGCGTCTGGCTCATCTCCTCTGAAACGCTGGCACAGGTTCCAGCACTGCGCCGCTCGATCGCCCGCACCTGGATCGAGCGGGTGATGCCGACGCAGCTCATGAGCCGCGAGCTGTTCGGGATCTCGCTCGCACACTGGATCGTGCTGGTCGCGTCCTTTTCCGTTCCCTTCGGCCTGCTGACTCTTCTTTCGGCCGCATTCATCCTCTTCGCCAGACGGATCCTCAGAGATCCCGCACGGCGCCGCAACGTGCGCGAGTGGTACGCCTTCACTCGGTGGCCCGGGATCCTCGCGTTGACGCTCGTCATTCAGCTGTCGGCGATGCGCTTCCTGGGATTCCCGCTTTCGTTCCGCATCGCCTACGCGCACGTCGGACTCGTCGTGCTGGTCATAGCGTTGACGTGGTTGGTGCGCAGGGTTCTGACCCTCGGCTTCATGCGGACGCGCACCATGGTGTGGGGACGCAACAGCGCAAGCACGCAGTCTCTCCTGCTGCTCGGCGAGCGGCTGGCCAAGGTGCTCATCCTCGTGATCGCCGTCATCGCGATCCTGACGATTGTCGGCGTGAACACCAAAACCGCGCTCGCCGGGCTCGGCATTGGCGGCGTGGCGCTCGCTCTCGGCGCACAGAAGACGGTAGAGAATCTGCTCGGTGGCGTGTTTCTCCTGAGCGACCGGGCGCTCGCCGTGGGCGATACCTGCAGCATCTCGAATCGCGTCGGGGTCGTCGAAGACATCACGCTGCGGTCGGTTCGACTCCGAACGCTGGAGCAGACGCTGCTGTCGATCCCCGCGGGAACGCTGTCGCAGGCGAGCGTCGAGAACTTCGCCACACGGGCAAAGATCCTGGCGCAGACCACGCTGCGCGTGCGCTACGGCACGACTGCCGAGCAGCTCCGATCGATACTCACCGGGATTCAGCGTCTCATCGCCGAAAACTCGAAGATCGACGCCGCGTCCTCGCGTGTCCGGCTCGTGAACTTCGGAGAGCGTGCGGTCGAGATCGAGCTCTTCGCGTACGTGCTCACAACCGATTTCTCCGAGTTCCTCGCCATCCGTGAGGACTTGCTGCTGCAGGCGGTCGCGGTCGTGGAGTCGTCAGGGAGCGGCTTCGCGCAGCCCACCGAGTTCGTCTACATCGACCACAGGGTAGCGGGCGATGGTCAGCCTCGTGAGCCGGTGCCACACGACGACGTGCGGCTGGCCCGCTGACCCGCCTCGGCCGCTTCGAAGCCCGTCACGTCGCTCGCGCGCCTAACGCTTTACCGCGGGCCGTTGCCGCAGAATACGGCGAACAGGGCCATGGAGCGATAGGTCGCCCCGGACCGTTGGTACTGTCCATGCGACCGAACGACGCGTTGTAGACTCGAAGGTCCAATTGCGGCGGCTCGAAACGGCGTAGCAACATTCTCTGCTGGACCCAACGGGCGACCTGACCCCCGAGCGACGCGAGGCTGACGATGGAACCCGAGCGAGTCACCGATCTGGACCGAGCTCGCCGGTCACTCGAGATCGAGAGCGGACGCGTCGTCGAACGCGAGGTGCCCCTGGCGGCCGGACAACTATCCGCCGAAGAGGCACTCGAGATCGCCATCGAGGCGTACGTGTACGCCTACCCACTGGTGCTCATGGACCTGACGCGCGTCGCCAGCACCCGTGACGCCACGACCGACGGCATGCGGGCGCTCGCCCCCATGAACCAGTTCGCGCACGCACCGGCGCTCCCGGACGCGCACTTCACCGGCGGCGTCCGCCCTAACGTCGATACCGTGCAGTCGTCGCTCTGGTACGACGTCTCCGACGAACCCCTGATCCTGCGCGTCCCGGACTCCGGCGGACGCTACTACGTACTCACGATGTTCGACCTGTGGAGCGACGTGTTTGCGGCCCCCGGCAATCGCACCACCGGGACGGGGCCGCAACGGTATGCGATCGTCGGGCCGAGATGGACCGGAAGGCTGCCCGACGGCGTCGAACCCCTGCGGTCGCCGACGTCGTTGGGCTGGATCGTCTGCCGAATTCAGACCAACAGTGGACTGGACCTGGGCGACGTCCACGCATTCCAGGCAGGCCTGCGCGCGGCACCCCTATCCTCAATCGGGCGAGCATCGGCTGTCCTTCCCCACCTCGGGTCGCCGCCCGTCGCGATCATGCCTCCCGCCGCGCCCGTGAACCAGCTCGCGAGGATGGACGGCGCGACGCTCTTCAGCCGGTTCGCGAAGCTCACCGTCGACAACCCGCCACACCCCAACGACTACCCACAGCTGCAGCGGTTGCGGCGGCTCGGCATCGTGCCCGGCGGGCCGGTGACCAGAGAGCGGCTTTCGCAAAACGCCTGGACGGCGCTGGAGCGCGCGATCCCTTTCGCGCAGCGGAAGATCCGCGACCATGCCACCCGCGCCACGCGCATCATGAACGGCTGGGCCATGATGACGAGCCCCGTCGGGACGTACGGCACCGACTACCTGAAGCGCGCGCTCGTCGCGTTCATGGGGCTCGGCGCGAGCCCGGTCGAAGACGCGATCTTCCCGACGGCCTTCACGTTGCCGGACGGCTCACCGTTCGACTGCCACGCGAAGTACGAGGTCCGCTTCGCGAGCAGCGGCCTTCCACCCGCGCGGGCGTTCTGGTCGCTCACGATGTACAACGATCAGCAGCTCTTCGCGGACAATCCCATTCACCGCTACGCCATCGGGAGCCGCGATTATCTGCGGTACGACTCCGACGGTTCGCTCATGCTGTACATCCAGCGCGAGTCGCCGGGGCGGGACAGGGAAAGCAACTGGCTTCCGACGCCGAGGCAGGGCCCGTTCACGATGACGCTGCGCCTGTACTGGCCGGAGCCGAAGGCGCTGGACGGAACGTGGGCACCGCCGCTGGTGAAGCGTGTGGGGGATCACCATCGCGCGACGCGCTGGTGATCCCCTTTTTACAGCCGAGTCCATCGGATCCGTTCTCGCCCGGCAAGGTCTTCACGTTCCTTCGCGTGACGATCGGGCCACTCGAGGTCATCGGTCCGTTCGCGAAAATGACGGCGGGGTGGGACCGTGGCCTCAAAGCGCCGGCTCCCGTTCCAGGCGATCACGATGGCGGCGATCGGCGAGTTCGCTGTCGCGACGGTCAGGTCGCGTTAGGCGTGCAGGCCGTCGTCGAGGCCCTGCCACCGCTTGGCGTCCCCGCCCTTACCGCTGGCTGAGCCGACGGACCGACGCCCATGCTCGTCGCCGCGCTCGCGCTCCTCGCGTCGGCCGGGTTCGCGCAGCAGCGGCGTGACACGCTGCCGGCGCGTGACACGCTACGGACGCGCGACACCACTGACACGCGTGACCGCGTCGATGACCTGAACGCCGACGCCGTGAAGGGCGGTGCGTTTCCGGGCTCGTTCCTCATTCCGGGCACCGAGGTGTCGCTCGCGATCGGCGGCTTCATCAAGGCGGTCGGCTTCTACGATTCCCGTGCGAGCGACCGCTTACCCGACTTTTTTCCGGGCACGGACCTGTCACCTAACGACAATGGCGGTGGCACGTACGCGATGACCGCTGGGCTATCGCGGGTGTTCCTCGATACCCGCGCACGAACGCATCGCGGTGACGTCCGGGGCTATCTCGAGATCGACTTCAATGGTCCGTCGGTCACGAAGCTGCGGCATGCGTACCTTCGTCTGCGCAACGAGCGCATCGAGATCGTCGCAGGCCAGACCTGGTCCACGTTCATGAACGCCAGCGTGAAGCCGCCCATGATGGGCGAGTCGAAGCTGAGCGGGATTACGGAGATCCGGCAGGCAGAGATCCGGTTTGCGGACCATGTGTCGAAGACCCTGACCTTCTCGGCCGCCGTCGAAAATCCCAGCAGCGACGACGTGGGCGGAGAGTTCGAGCAGGCACGAACGCCGGCGCCTGACGCGGTGATGTCATTGGCGCTCGAGCGGGGGAAACTCACGCGCGTAGAGCTGTCGGGGCTCGCCCGCCGGCTCCAGGTCCTGCTGCCGGATGGTTCGACGCCATCCGCCACCGCGTGGGGCGCGCAGCTCAGTGCGGTCGTCGAGCCCATACCGAAGCACGAGCTTCGTCTCGCCGGACTCCTGGGCGACGGAATCGGTCGCTACCTGCAGGGACTCGATCGGGCGGGGGCGGCTTTCGTGAATCCCACGGGCGACGTCGACACGCGACGAGCCTGGGGCGCCAGCGCATCGTGGGAGCAGCCGTGGAGCGAGTCGCTCCGCTCCGTGTTCGCAGCCGGGAGCGCGCACGCTGATGCGCCGGCCTACGCCGGCCCCGACACGTTCGAGCGGAGCGATTTCCTGTCGGCGAACCTTCTGCTTCGGACGAGCCGGTACACCACGATCGGCCTGGAATACGTCTACGGCCAGCGGCGGAACACGGGCGTCGCATCGCGACACAACAACCAGGTGCTGCTCGGATTCCAGCTCTTCTAACGCCCGATGAGCACCCCGACGAAGGCCAGGATCCCGAAGCCGGCGACCATCGACGCGACGAACATCGCGTTCGAGTAGGGCACGTGGTCGGGATAGTGGGCGCGCAGCGTCCGCATCTCGCGGCGGTGCTGGACTGCCGCAAACGTCAGCGCGACGAGCGCGATGCCGATCATGATGGACGCGAACGTGTGGGTGTCGAAGACCCAGCTTTCGCGGTCGCGGTTCGGGACCAGCTTCGCGATCGTGAAGCCGAAGCTGATCATCGAGGTGGCGGTCCGCACCCAGGCCATAAGCGTTCGCTCGTGGGCTAGCCGGGTGCGGTCCACGGCCAGCAGCGTCGATTCCGATACGTTAGGCGGCAACGTCGCCGCCGTGGACCGCGACTCGGCAGGGGGTGCCCTACCCGTCACGACCGCCTCCGAGCGACCTTACGCCTTGGGCGGGAACTTCTCGAACATCTTGTGCACCGCCTCCTGGATCTTCGCCTCGTTCTCCTTCGGGTCGCCGGAGACCGTGTCGGTCGCGTT
>Ga0207674_10000410_pt1 | contig 55768 bp, 62 predicted proteins | sample KBSCornC72_FD_184303 | JGI IMG/M metagenome (GOLD analysis project Ga0207674, IMG submission 184303) | Corn rhizosphere microbial communities from Kellogg Biological Station, Michigan, USA - KBS Corn C7-2 (SPAdes) (version 2) | ecosystem: Host-associated > Plants > Roots > Rhizosphere > Soil ... | reverse complement strand
CACGAAGACAGTGGGAGTCGTTCTCCAGCCGCGCTTCATTCCGCGGCTGGCGGTATCGGTCGATTATTGGGACATCCGTCTGAAAGGCGCGATCCAGGGCTTCGGCGCCGACACCATCCTGTCCGACTGCGTCACGAATACCACTAGCCTGACCAACGTTGCCCCCTCCTGCGCGCTCATTCACCGTAATCCCGCGGGGTCACTGTGGCTGTCGCCACAAGGCTATGTGATCGATCTCGCGAACAATGTCGGCGGCATCAAGACCAACGGCATCGATGTGAACGCCTCGTACAGCTACCGCTTCGGCTCATTCGGCAATTTGTCAGCAAGCTTCATCGGTACGTACCTAAGGAAATATATCACCGATAACGGCTTGGCCGATCCCTACGATTGCGCCGGCTTCTACGGCACGGTTTGCAGCGGAGCCGGAGTCTCAAGTTCGGCGCCGATCCCCCATTGGCGGCACAAGTTCCGCGCAACGTTGCAGCTCCCGGTCGGCATCGGCGTCTCAGCGCAGTGGCGCTACGTCGGCAAGGTTAGGCACGAGCACCTCAGCCCCGACGATGCGCTTGCCGGCGAAGTTCCTGTGCTCGGCGCCCACATCAAAGGGCAGAGCTATTTCGATCTCGCTTCGACGGTCACGGTGGGCGACCACTACAATTTCCGCCTCGGCGTCAACAATATCTTCGACAAGAACCCGCCGCTCGTGACCGCGTCGGTCGGCTCGTGCCCAGCGGGACCCTGCAACGGGAACACCTATCCGGGCACCTGGGACGCGCTCGGCCGCTACATCTACGCTGCGGCCACGCTCAACTTTTAGCGGAGATCTCCCGTGCCGGACGAGCCAATGCAACCTTCGATCGCAACGCGATTGATGGGCTCGTCAGTCGGCAGCTGCCCGAAAGGGCAAAGCGGGTGCGAGGGTCACGCAGCGCAGTCTTCCCCGCGCTGCGTGACCCTCGATCGAACCAGGGGTCTACTCATCGCCGTTGCTGCATCACTGCTCGTCGTTTCGGGCAGCAGCTGCAACGCCCAATCAAGGCTGCAGACGGCCGTCCTCGCTGGCGGCTGCTTCTGGGGCACTGAAGGTCTTTACGAACATGTGAAGGGAGTGCGCGACGTCGTCTCGGTCTATGCCGGCGGCAGCCGCGGCTTGGGCAGTTATGGCGGACAGCGCACCGGCTTTGCGGAGGCGGTGAGAATCACCTTCGACCCCGCCCAGATCAGCTATAACCAGCTGCTGCAGATCTTCTTCGAGGTCGCCCACGATCCGACGCAGGTCGATCGGCAGGGGCCGGACGTCGGCCCACGATATCGCTCCGCGATCTTCCCCCAGAACGCCCAGCAGCGGTCGACCGCCCAGCAATATCTCGCCCAGCTTCGCTCTTCGAACCGGTTCGGCAGGCCAATCGCTACAAGGATAGAATCCGGCGGCCTCGACGTCGCCGAACCCGAGCATCAGGACTTCATGCGCAAGCACCCCAGTGCCCGCTATATCGTGATCAACGATCTGCCAAAGCTCGAAGCGCTAAAGGCGCGATATCCGCAGTTCTGGCGCGATTGAGCGAGAGGCTGCCCCGCTGAAAGTGGTGGAGCCGAGGGGGATCGAACCCCTGACCTTCGCAATGCCATTGCGACGCTCTCCCAGCTGAGCTACGGCCCCACGTTCCAGGCGCCCTTAGGCGAAATTTCCCCCGCTGGAAAAGGGGGAATATCACTCCCTGGCTTTCAGATGCCTGTATTAGACGTCGTCGTCTTCGCCGGCCGTCTCGACGCCGAGGTCCTCGTCGCCGGTGTCGAGATCGACTTCCTCGTCGGCGCTGACTTCAGCGTCCTCATCGACCACCAGCTCCTCGGCCGCAAGATCCTCGTCCTCGGCGGGTTCTTTCGCCACGGGCGCGGCCGCCTCGAAAGCGAGCGGCTGTTTCGACTTCAGCACCGGCTCGGGCATGAAGTCGGTCCCGCAATTGATGCAGTGGATCGGATCCTCGGTGCCGAGGTCGTAAAAGCGGGTCGAGCACTTGGGGCAAGTGCGCTTGGTGCCCCATTCGGGCTTCACCATGTGGGTCTCAACTCCAGTAAAATGTCGTTTGTCGCGGGCTTTGCTCCGCGTTCGGCGGGGCGCCTTGCCATAGGCATATGCCCCTGTCAAAGCGCCGAGCCTACGCGAGGGACATGGTGGTTCGGAACGGCAAAGAGAAGGGCCCGGTGATCGCCGTCGACGGACCGGCGGCGAGCGGGAAAGGAACTATCGCGCGCGCCCTCGCGAAGCAGTTCCGTCTGCCGCATATGGACACGGGTCTGCTCTACCGCGCGGTGGCACTTAATCTGTGGCGATGGGGCGGCGATCCGCGGCAGGAGTTCGAGGCACTGCGCGCCTGCGACGAGCTCAGTCTCGACGCTTCGGACCCGGAACTGCGGAGCGAGCCGGTATCGAAGATCGCTTCCATGGTCTCTGCCTATTCATCGGTCCGCGCCGCACTGTTGGATCGCCAGCAGGACTTCGCCGGGCAATCCGGCGGGGCAGTCCTCGACGGGCGCGACATCGGCACGGTGATTGCTCCTGACGCAGACGTGAAGTTGTTCGTCACGGCCACCGCAGAGGTCCGCGCCCAGCGCCGCCTGCGAGAGCTCGTGATGCGCGGTATGGCGGCCCATTATGAGGATGTGCTTGCCGATATCCGATCGAGAGACGCACGCGACGCTGGTCGCGATGTTGCGCCGCTGAAGGCCGCCTCCGACGCGCTGGTGCTCGACACCAGCGGCCTGGATCCGGACCAAGCGATCGCGGAAGCGCTCCGCATGGTCGAAGAACGGCTGGCGCGCGAACCGTCATAAGAACAAGGCCAACGTAGGATAATTTTCACTTCTTCGCGGCATAAAGGGGCGGGGCAAGAAGTGGATCGCAAGTTGAGTAAAGCGCGAAGCAAGACTGTTCGTCTCGCGGGCAGCCACATTATTACAAGTTGTGCGACGATCGCGGCGCTGCTGCTGTTCGTCGCCATCGGCAGCAAGGTCGTCCCAAGTGCGTTGCTTGGGACGCCGCTGCCCGATTCGGCGAGCACGCTGAAGGTCGCCTTCCTGCTCAACATCGCCATCATCCTCTTCGGCTGGCGCCGCTCGAAGGATCTCAAGGATGCGCTGGATGCCTTTGAAGCCTCGGAGCGCCTCGCGCAGCGCAACGCGAACACCGATCCGGCTACGGGATTAGGCAATCGGCGCGAGCTGATGCGCTCGCTTGACGAAGCGCTCCAGGAGCGCGCAGGCGGCGTGTTCCTTGTCCTCGATCTCGACCACTTCAAGCGCGTCAACGATCTTCACGGCCATCTTGCCGGTGACAAGGTTCTGCTACGCGTCGCCGAGGCGCTGGTGAAATCGTCGCCGAAGGGCGCCTGCTGCTCACGAACGGGGGGCGACGAGTTTGCCGTTCTTCTTCCCGGCATCGAGGATGCTGCTGCGGAGGAAGTAGCACGCAAGATCTTGAGCAAGCTGACTAAACCGGTGTTCTTTGAGGGTTCTCAAGTCCAGGCGACTGCGTCGATCGGGCTCGCCCGTATCGACGGATGCCGCGACGAGGAGACGGCGCTCCGACAGAGCGACGTCGCGCTTTATGCCGCCAAGCATTCAGGACGCAACGGGCTCGCCTGGTTCGACGAGGTCCTGGAGCGCGAGATCACGGACCGGCTCAAGCTCGAGGAAGATATCCGCGAGGGGATCAAGTCGGGCCATTTCGTCCCCTTCTTCCAGCCGCTGGTCGACCTCACCAGCCGCCAGATCATCGGCTTCGAGGCGCTTGCGCGGTGGCGCTCGCCGACGCGCGGATTCCTCGAGCCGGTGACCTTCATCGAAACCGCTGAGCGCACCGGCCTCATCGGCCCGCTGACGCTCAGTGTCCTCGAGCAGGCGCTCAAGGAAGCGCGCGGCTGGCCGGGCCACCTCAAGCTCGCGGTCAATGTTTCGCCGGTCCAGTTCCGCGATCAGGACCTCGCCGAGCAGATCCTCAAGATTCTCTCGCTGTCCGGGTTCCCGGCCAGCAGGCTGGAGATCGAGATCACGGAGGGCTCACTTCTCGAAGACCGCGAGCAGGTACTGACGATCATCAAGAGCCTGAAGAACGTCGGCGTCACCATTTCGCTCGACGATTTTGGGACCGGTTATGCGAGTCTTGCGCAGGTGAATCGACTGCCGCTCGACCGCATCAAGATCGACAAGAGCTTCATTACCACAATAGTGAAGAGCGAGCAGACTGCGGCGATCGTCAACACGATCGCGGGTCTCGGCCACAACCTCAACGTGCCGATCACTGCCGAGGGCGTGGAGTCGGAGCAGATCAGGAACGCTCTGGCGGACTTCGGCTGCTCGGAAGCTCAGGGCTGGCTGTTTGGCCGCGCCATTTCGGCCGAAGCCGTGCGAAGCTTCCTGGCGATGAGCGGCAGCGATCCCGTTCCCGCGTCGACTCCCGCTCCGCAGCGGGCCCGGCCTAGCGTGAGGTCCCGGGCGAACCGGCGCTGGTAGCAGCGTAGGCCGTCACCGGGGGCGACGCGAAGATCGGCTTGCCATCGAGATTACCCGGCGGCGAATAGCGACAGATGAGATAATCCCAGTCGGCAGCAAAGACCGCGCAGCCGACCCGCGTCGTGGTCGGCCAGACCATCTGTGTATAGTGCGCGACATCCTCCCATCGTCCGGTCCGGCTGGCTGCCGGAAAGCGAAGGCAGCCGAACTGCTGCGGGCATTCCGGTCCCGCGCTGCCGGGTCGAAGCATTAGCTTCTCGCGACCCCACAGGTCGACAAACTGTTCGGGCGACATCGTCCCGTGCCACGCCATAGCCAAATTCTCGCGCTCCCCAGGTCGGCCCTCGCGCGGCGAATGGACCAGAATATGCAGGCTGGCGAGCGTTGGACCGTAAGTGGCCGCGTGCGCGGCAAGGTTGGCATCCCACTGAAGCGGCGGCGCGCCCACCAAGGCGCGTTCGCGATTATGCGCCGCCAAAAGCCGCGCCGCCTGCTCATCCGTCGCGCCTTCGAGCAATGGCGCAGACCTTGTCTGCGCTGCGCAGGCAGAGCCGCCGGCCAGACAAAGTGAAATTGCAACAGCTGCACGGAACATCCGCCGCATATGCCGCGGCACCTGCTAAGGCCCGGTCAGCGGCTGTGGTTAATGCGATCGAGCCTTAAGGCTTGCGCCGCACCGACCAGATGAACGCAGACAGGCTGCTGATCACGGCTGCGAGGGCAATCAGCATGGCAGGATCGATGACGAGCATGGGGGACGACTCCATGTTACTATGTTCCCCATTCGTTCCCTATTTGCAATAGGAAAATACCTATCAATTGGGTATCATTTGATCTTGGCGGGTGAGGCTTTGCAGCGCTCCTTGAATAGTCCCCCTCCAGATGAGCGTCACCTGCGTTGACGACTCGGAAATTTCGGGTGGAGATGAACTGACCTGCAATTGGGCGATTGCGGCCCAGGCCAACGGCCTCCCCTTCGGGCGTCAGCGCAACCTTCGACAATTCGGAGTCCGACATGCCTCCGGGTGGAGATGACCTGACAGTTACAATCGGACGCGCCTTGCTCCTGCGGCCCCTTTAAGCTAAGGCGCGCATCGTCCGGCGGGCGCCAAGCCGCTCGCGGAAGCCCGCTTATTTGCGAGCGCGTACGGTTCCGGAAAAGCACCGGCACCGGCACGCGCTCTTTCGCATGCGGGCCGTTCCGCGACTGCTGAAAGCCCAAAGGACGCCGCCAGCGCATGGTGCTCTGGCGGCAGTGCATGCAACCAGGTCCGCATGTGAAGGCTCGCCATGGTGGCGCGCCACGCGGCAGGCCCGATTGAACTACGAGAGATACACATAAACATGGCGACCACCACATTCCCGACCCGCGACGATTTCGCGGCGATGCTCAACGAAAGCCTCGGCGGCGAGAACGAAACCTTCGAAGGCAAGGTGGTGAAGGGCACCGTCACGGGAATCGAGAATGACATGGCCGTGATCGACGTCGGCCTGAAGAGCGAGGGCCGGGTCGCGCTACGCGAGTTCGCCGCGCCCGGCCAGAAGGCCGATCTCAAGATCGGCGACGAGGTCGAGGTCTACGTCGACCGCGTCGAGAATTCCGCCGGGGAAGCGATGCTGTCGCGCGACCGAGCGCGCCGCGAAGCCGCCTGGGACAAACTCGAGGGTGAATTTTCCGCCGGGAACCGCGTCGAGGGCGTGATCTTCGGCCGCGTCAAGGGCGGCTTCACCGTCGATCTCGGCGGCGCCGTTGCCTTCCTTCCGGGCTCGCAGGTCGACATCCGCCCGGTGCGCGACGTCGGGCCGCTGATGGACCTGCCGCAGCCGTTCCAGATCCTGAAGATGGACCGCCGCCGCGGCAATATCGTCGTGTCGCGCCGCGCGATCCTCGAAGAAACCCGCGCCGAGCAGCGCAGCGGGCTCATCCAGTCGCTGGCCGAGGGCCAGGTGATCGAGGGCGTGGTCAAGAACATCACCGATTACGGTGCTTTCGTCGACCTTGGCGGGATCGACGGCCTGCTCCACGTCACCGACGTTTCCTACAAGCGCGTCAATCACCCGTCCGAGGTACTGAACATCGGCGACACGGTGAAGGTGCAGATCATCCGCATCAACAAGGACACGCAGCGCATCTCGCTCGGCATGAAGCAGCTGGAGAGCGATCCGTGGGAGGGCGCTTCGGCCAAATATCCGATCGGCGGGGCTTTCCGCGGCCGCGTGACCAACATCACCGAATATGGCGCCTTCGTCGAGCTGGAGCCGGGCATCGAGGGCCTCGTCCACGTTTCGGAGATGAGCTGGACCAAGAAGAATGTGCACCCGGGAAAGATCGTTTCGACTTCGCAGGAAGTCGACGTGAAGGTGCTCGAGGTCGACGAGGAGAAGCGCCGGATTTCGCTCGGCCTCAAGCAGGCGCAGGCAAACCCGTGGGAAGCCTTTGCCGAGGCGCACCCGGTCGGCTCGGTCGTCGAGGGCGAGGTCAAGAACGCAACCGAATTCGGACTCTTCGTCGGCCTGGAAGGCGAAGTGGACGGTATGGTCCACATGTCAGACATCGCCTGGGGAGTATCGGGCGAGGAGGCGCTGCAGCTTCACCGCAAGGGCGAGACGGTCAAGGCGCAGGTGCTCGACGTCGATGTCGAAAAGGAGCGCATTTCGCTCGGAATGAAGCAGCTCGAGGGCGGCGGTGCCGGGACCGGCGCGGCTGCCGGTGCCGGTGCGGGCAGGGGCGCTGGAGCTGGCGCTGCTGGCGGGGTCAAGAAGAACGACGTCGTCACGGTGACGGTGCGCGCGGTGCAGGACGCCGGGCTCGATGTGCAGGTCGGTGACGACGGCGCGATTGGTTTTGCCAAGCGCGGCGATCTCGGTCGCGACCGCGACGAGCAGCGGCCGGAGCGCTTCCAGGTTGGGCAGAAGTTCGACGCGATGGTCGTCGGCTTCGACCGCTCGAAGAAGCCCAACTTCTCGATCAAGGCGATGCAGATCGCCGAGGAGAAGCAGGCCGTCGCGCAATATGGTTCGTCGGATTCAGGCGCCTCGCTCGGCGACATCCTCGGCCAGGCCCTCAAAGAAGCCCAAGAATCCAAATCGAAGAAAAGTAAGAAGTAACGGTAAAGGCGGCGTTTCTTACGGAGACGCCGCCTTTTTCCTTCTTGCGTGTGACAAAATTTCCTGACAGCGTGAAGCTCAAGCGGCCCCTGTTGCATGGGGGAGTAGGGGCCGGTCCATCCTGATGCGGGGACGCCGATGATCCGTTCTGAGCTGGTGCAGAAACTGTGCACCGATTTTCCCGACCTCACTCAGCGCGAGGTCGAAGGCGTCGTGGGCGCCATTTTCGATTCGATCACCGACCAGCTGGCGAAAGGCGGTCGGGTCGAACTTCGCGGCTTCGGCGCCTTCTCGACACGTCAGCGCGACGGTCGTGTCGGACGCAACCCGCGAACGGGCGAAGCGGTCTCCGTTGACGCCAAGCGCGTCCCCTATTTCAAGCCGGGCAAAGAAATGCGCGAGCGGTTAAATCTGAAAGAAGTGACTGCGGACTGATTGCCGCGCTACAAAGCCGCCGTGCGGATGTGGCGGAACCGGTAGACGCTGGAGACTTAAAATCTTCTGCCCCTAAAGGGCGTGCGGGTTCGAGTCCCGCCGTCCGCACCAGCATTGAAGCTAGGGCGGTCCGGGGGACTGCCGTTGAAATGCTCCGAAGCGAAGCGCCGCCGTTTACGGAACGTCCAGACCTTACCTTCGATAAGGCTCCCCTCCGGTCCGGAGAGGAATTTATTAAGCGTTCGCAAGTAGTCAGGGTCCGGTGGCAGTAGGCGGATCCAGGTGAACAGCACGACCAGTCCAAGGCTGCTGAACGCGCGCCGCGACGCAATGGTGCTCGCGATACTCATCACTGCCGTCATGCTGCTCATCTGGAATGGCAGCGCCTTCTTCCACAGTTTGCGCATTGGCGATGTCGAGTTCGGGCGTGAGATTCGCCTCGCCAGCACCGCGCTCACCCTCAATGTCGCACTGATTCTGTTCGGCTGGCGCCGCTACGTCGACCTTCAGCACGAAGCCGAGATGCGCGCGGAGCACGAGCGCCGTGCAACGGTGCTTGCAACCACAGATACGGTCACCGGGCTGTACAACCGAAAAGGCTTCGCCGATTGCGCGGGACAGCTCTGCGCCATCGCCGGCGAGCGGGGCGACAATCTGGTCGTGATTTCCTTCCAGATCCACCGATTCAAGGCGGTCAACGATCAGCATGGTTATGAAACCGGGGACCGGCTCCTGAAGACGATCTCGGTCTCGCTTTCGGCTGAGCTCGGGCCTGAGGCGGTGCTGGCGCGCCTCAGCGGCAATGAATTTGCTGTCGCGCTGGCGCTTCGGGCCGAACAAATGAGCCGCGCCGACGAGCTTGCCGATGTCGTGCTTCGCACCGTTAGCCGGCCTTTGCTCTTCGAGGAGCGCATCATCCAGGTCGGGGTGTTTGCCGGCATTGCTTCGGCGCCAGCAACGACTGTGCGTATTCCCGATATTCTCCGCCGCGCCGATATTGCGATGGACCATGCGCGGAGCGGCCGTGTTGCGCGGCCCGTCTGGTTCGATGCCGGCATGGAGCGAGCGCTGATCGCGCAGAGCGAGATCGAGCAGGGCATTCGCTTCGGGCTCGATCAGGGCCAGTTCGTTCCCTACTTTGAGCCGCAGGTTGACCTCCAAACGGGCGAGATCGTCGGCTTTGAAATGCTGGCGCGGTGGATCCACCCGCTCTCCGGCGTGATCGGACCTGACGTCTTCATTCCGGTTGCTGAGGAGATCGGTTTGATCGGGCGGCTGTCCGAGCACGTCATCGCCGAGGCCCTGCGCGAAGCGGCCGCTTGGGACCCGAAAATCAAGATTTCGGTCAACATCTCGCCATTCCAGCTTGCCGATGGGTGGCTCGCTCAGAGGATCGTGCGCACACTCGCCGATACTGGCTTTCCAGCCGAGCGGCTCGTGATCGAAGTGACCGAAAGCTCGTTGTTCGCAGACATCGATCTGGCACGGACGATCGTCACCAGCCTCAAGAACCAGGGCATTCGACTTGCCCTCGACGATTTCGGAACCGGCTTTTCGTCGCTTTCGCATCTGCGCTCGCTGCCGTTCGACATCATCAAGATCGACCGCAGCTTCGTCACCAATATCCACACCAAGCGCGAAAGCTCGGCCATCGTCCGCGCAGTCACCATGCTCGCCGCGGCGCTTCACGTTCCGGTTTGCGTCGAGGGGATCGAGGACGAGGATTCCTACCGTGCAGTCGTGCGCTTAGGCTGCGCGATTGGGCAGGGCTGGTATTTCGGAAAGCCGATGCCCGCGGACCAGGCGCGCGATCTATTGGCGGCGCGTGACGACGCCGAAACACCCTCGGTCCGAAGCGCCGCCGTTAGCGGCTGAGCAATCTGTGAAATTCTGACCGGACGTCCTTTCGTGGGACGATCGGAGCCATTTTCCCTTGCGCGTGTTCCAAACATGGTAAACATCGCGTTAGGATATGCAGCTCATCCGTCCCGTCATTGCAACCCATCCGTGCAGCTTTGGCCGCGGGCGCGCGCGCATCGTCGCTTTGTCGGCTGAGCCTGTCTGGAGCTCCGAGGACTTCAAGCTGTTCGCAACGACCTTTGTCGTCGGCTTCGTATTCGTTTCTATCCTGATCAGCTAGCGACGATCAATCGCAGGCGAGATGGAGCTTCCAGCCGAGCCAGGCTGAGACGATACACATGCCTGCAACAAGCAGAAGCTGGCCGACCGGGCCGATGCCCATGCTGCTGAGTGCGAATGCCATAAGCGAACCGATCACCATCGCGCCGGAATTTACAATGTTGTTCGCTGCCACCGTCCTTGCCGTTTCGGTTTTGGGAACTGTGGTTGTCAGGAAGGCGTAGAGCGGCACTACAAACATGCCGCCGGTGATCGCAACGCCAAGCAGGGCGAGGATCATCAGCCCCGCCATTGGGTGGAGGAGGAAATTGGCCAGCGTCGTCAGCCCTGGTCCGTTCTTGCCCCAGGCAAGCGCGACAAAGTGAAGGAGCACCACGAACACGCCCATTGCAACGACCGAGGCGGGCGCAAAGCGCGCGGAGACTTCGCTCTTCAGCAGCCGGTTGATCAGCACTGAGCCGATCGCGATGCCGATCGAGAATATCGCGATGAACAGGCTAGCGACCTGCTCGTCGGCCCCCAGAACGTTCTTCACTAGCGGCGGGAAGATGATGATCAGCACCGCGCCGATGGTCCAGAAGAAGCTGATCGAAAGGATGGCGAGGAACAGCCTTCGGATGTGCAGAGTCGCGCTGACCAGCTCGATCGAGGCGTGAAGGATGTGCCAGTTGAAAGGAATGCGCTCAGCGGCCGCCGGGGCAGGGGGGACCTGCCGGCCGGCGAGGAAGCCAAGCGCCGCGATGCCGATGGTCGTGGCCGCGGCAACGGGCGGAGCCGCCGCCAGTACACCAGCAAGGATCGTTCCGCCGAGAATCGCGATATAGGTTCCTGCTTCGACCAGGCCGGTGCCTCCGAGGACCTCGTCGTGCCGCAGGTGCTGTGGCAGGATCGCGTATTTGATCGGACCGAAGAAAGTCGAATGGACGCCCATCAGACCGACGGCGGCCAGCATCAACGGAATGTTGGCGAGCATGATACCAGCGCCGCCGAGGATCATGATCCCGATCTCGGCGAGCTTGATGATGCGGATCAGCTTGGCCTTGTCATGATCGTCGGCCAGCTGACCGGACAAGGCGGAGAAGAGGAAGAAGGGCAGGATGAACAGGCCCTGCGCGATCGCGCTGAACTGGAACTCCTTCGCCGGGTTCGAGAACAACTGATAGGTGACGAACAGCACTACAGCCTGCTTGAACAGGCTGTCGTTGAACGCCCCAAGAAACTGGGTCGCGAACAGCGGCAGGAAGCGCCGCGCGCGCAACAGGTGAGTGACGTTCTGGATCAAAGCTGGGGCGCGTCGGCTGCCATAGAATTGCGGACGGCATAGCCAGCTTTCTTGACGCCGCCAAACCATATAGCTTTCTGACGGATAAACTATGTTGTCGCTGCCGAACCTCCTGACCCTGTCGCGCATCCTGGCGGTGCCGATCCTCGTGTTCCTGCTGTGGCGGCCGGCGCCGATCGACTATGCGATCACCTTCGTCCTCTACTGCCTGGTCGGGATTACCGATTATTTCGACGGCTATCTCGCCCGTGCGTGGGGCAGCATCTCGCGGCTCGGCCAGTTCCTCGATCCAATCGCTGACAAAATCATGGTCGGCGCAGTACTGGTCATGCTCATTTCGAGTCGCAACGCGAATCCGGTGCCGGAAATCGCGGGACTCCACATCGTCGCCGCTTTGATCATCCTGCTTCGCGAAATCATTGTTTCCGGCCTGCGGGAATATCTTGCGGGGCTTCAGGTGTCGGTGCCGGTGAGCGCGCTCGCCAAATGGAAAACGACTTTTCAACTGGTCGCGCTCGGCGCCCTGATCCTCGGCGGCGCGGTGCCGCAAATGCCGTGGGTGCATGACGTTGGCATCATCAGCCTCTGGGCGGCTGCGGCCCTGACTCTGACGAGCGGTTATTCGTACTTGCGGACCGGTCTTCGGCACATGGACTGAAGGCGCGCTGATCGATTTCGCCATTAACACTGACGAAGTTTAGTCGTTTCCCGCCGTCAGATCTGAGCGGTAAAAGGCGCTCGCGTGACCGGCCGCCGCCTTGGCGGCGTTACTTCTGGGGCCGCGGTGGTTTCCTCCCCGCCCTCGGCCGCGGCCCCAAACGAGCATGTCGATCAACACTAATCGATTTCCTTGCTCTCACTGACGAGAACAACTCGTTTACCCGATCGATCGCGCGGTCCTAGGTGCAGTTCATTCACTCAAATTGGAGGGACTTGGACATGGACGCAAAGACCGGCTCAATGGGTTGTCCGGTAGACCGGCCGACGACCGTACGCTCGCTGCTCGGCCGCACGAATCGCGATTGGTGGCCCGAGTCCCTTCCAACGGAGATACTTCACCAGGGCGGCGCCTCGCCCGACCCGAGGGGTCCGGACTTCAACTACGCGAAGGCCTTCAATGCGCTCGACTATCAGGCGCTGAAGCGCGACTTGACCGCGCTAATGACGCACAGCCAGCCGTGGTGGCCAGCAGACTACGGACATTATGGTCCATTGTTCATCCGTATGGCGTGGCACGCGGCTGGGACCTATCGCACCGGAGACGGACGTGGCGGAGCCAATTCGGGAAACCAGCGTTTCGCGCCGCTCAACAGCTGGCCGGACAACGGCAATCTCGACAAGGCTCGGCGGCTGCTATGGCCGATTAAGCAGAAGTACGGCGAGAACATCAGCTGGGCTGATTTGTTCATCCTCGCCGGCAACGTCGCGATCGAGTCGATGGGCGGGCCGATCTTCGGCTTCGGCGGCGGGCGTGAAGACATCTACGAACCTGAGCGCGACGTCTATTGGGGCGCCGAGGAGAAGTGGGTCAGCGAAGGCGTTGAAACGCGCCACCAGCCTGAACGCGAGATGGAGCTCGAGCATCCCCTGGCGGCAGTCCAAATGGGTCTCATCTATGTCAATCCGGAAGGGCCGGGCGGCAATCCCGATCCGCTGCAGTCCGCGCGCGACATCAAGATCACGTTCGAGCGGATGGCGATGAACCACGAGGAGACGGTGGCGCTGACCGCCGGCGGCCATACCTTTGGCAAGGCGCATGGCGCGGGGGACCCAAGTTTGGTCGACGTTGCTCCGGAGGCCGCGGACATCACGCTCCAGGGCCTCGGCTGGGCCAGCGCTCACGAAAGCGGCCTGGGCGAACACACGATCACGAGCGGAATCGAGGGATCGTGGGTGAACACGCCCACCCAGTGGTCGGAGAATTATTTCCGGCTGCTACTCGAATATGAATATGAGTTGGTAAAGTCGCCGGCCGGCGCGCAGCAGTGGCGGCCGATCAACCAGAAGCCAGAAGACATGGCTCCGGCTGCGCACGACCCCTCGAAGCGTGTACCGACGATGATGACGACGGCCGATATGGCGCTCAAGATGGATCCCGAGTTCCGCAAGATCTCGGAGAAGTTCCGCAACGATCACGATGCGTTCAAAGACGCGTTCGCGCGCGCCTGGTTCAAGCTGACGCACCGCGATATGGGCCCCAAGGTCAGGTACCAGGGACCTGAAGTCCCGGCAGAGGACCTGATCTGGCAGGATCCGGTTCCAGCCGGAACGATGCCATCGGACGCTGACATCGCGGCGTTCAGGTCGAAGATCCTCGATGCCGGCTTCAGCATCGGCCAGCTCGTGAAGACGGCTTGGGCCTCAGCCTCGACCTTCCGCAAGTCCGATTATCGCGGCGGTGCGAACGGAGCGCGCATCCGGCTTGCTCCGCAAAAGGACTGGGACGTCAACGAACCGGACGAACTGGCCAAGGTCTTGGCCACGATCGACGAGTTGCGCGGGTCATTGTCGATGGCCGACGCAATCGTCCTCGCCGGCACTGCGGCAGTCGAAAAGGCGGCGAAGGACGCGGGCTTCGATATCGCGGTCCCGTTCACTGGCGGACGGGGCGACACCACCCAGGAATGGACCGACGTCGACAGCTTCGCCGTGATGGAGCCGGCCGCCGACGGTTTCCGCAACTATCTCAAGACCAAGCATTCGGTCAGGACCGAGGAATTGTTGATCGACCGGGCGCAGCTGCTCGGCCTTTCAGCGCCGGAGATGACAGTGCTGCTGGGCGGTCTGCGTGTGCTCGGCGCGAACTATCGCGACCAACCGCATGGCGTCTTCACGAGCCGCAAGGGCCAGCTGACCAATGATTTCTTCGTCAACCTGCTCGACAATGACACTTTCTGGGAGGTGATCGACGAGAGCGGCGACGAAGAGTTCATCGGCTACGACCGCGGCGGCAAGCAGGAGAAGTGGCGCGCTACCCGTACCGACCTGATCTTCGGTTCGAACAGCCAGCTGCGCGCTACTGCCGAGGTCTATGCCGAACGAGGCAGTGAAGAGAAGTTCATCCGCGACTTTATCGCTGCTTGGGCCAAGGTAATGGACGCCGATCGGTTCGACCTTCGGAAAACCGCCAAGGCGGCAAGCTCCAGCGCCCGAGAACCGGTTCTGGCGAAGTAGGTGAAGACCGCGCTTGAGTCAGCTGCAGGCCGGCTCGAGCGCGGGTTCGTTCGGTGGGACTGGGGTGATATCCGGAATCAGGTCGCCCGCGATGCGACGTAGCGAGGCCGCGAGCATCTGAAACTCGCTCTCGCGCGGGCTGGACCGGCGCCAGATGAGCGCGATGCGCCGATAGGGGTGCTCGGAACGAAGGGGCTTCGCATCGACGTCGGTGCCGATGAGAATACCCGCCTCGATCGCCATTCCTGGCACGAAGGTCAGGCCGAGGCCATTGTCGACCATCTGCACGAGCGTGTGGAGCGACGTGCCCATCATTTCGGCATGGGCGCGAAGGTCGGGGCGATTGCATGCCGAAAGGGCGTGATCCTTGAGGCAATGGCCGTCCTCGAGCAGCAGGAGCCGGCTCTCATCGATTTCGCTTGCGGCGATCGAGGCGGCTCGAGGTGCTTCGCCTCGCGGGTAAGCGACGAACAGGGGATCGTCGAACAGCGAGGCACTGTCGACCTCGCCGCACGAAAACGGAAGAGCAAGCAGCACGCAATCGAGCTGCCCCCGATGCAGCGCCTCGCAGGCGCCGTTGCTGGTTTCTTCACGGAGGTAGAGTTTGAGCTCGGGCCACTGCTCGCGCAGGCGCGGGAGCATGGTCGGGAGCAGGAAAGGGGCGATGGTCGGGATCACGCCCATCCGCAGCTCGCCGTGCAGGGGTCGTCCCTGCGCCCGGGCCATTTCGGCCAGTTCCTCGGTTTCGCGAAGGACCTTCACGGCTTTGTCGGCGATCTTCTCCCCAAGCGGCGTGAAACGGACGACGCGGCGGGTTCGCTCGACCAATGTGACGCCGAGCAGAGTCTCGAGCTCGCGCAGGCCTGCCGAGAGCGTCGACTGCGTGACGAAGCAGGCGTCCGCGGCTTTGCCAAAGTGGCCGAAGCGCCGCAGTGCGACAAGATATTGGAGCTGTTTGACGGTCGGCAGGTGAACGATCATTGATCGAAAATTCCAATCACTACAAGCTCTATAAATGACTTGAACGATATAAGCCACCCTCCTAAATGCTGCACTGCATCAAATCCGCTGCGCTGCAGCAAGAAGGAGGAATTCAGTTCATGCTTACCGTTGGTGACAAGCTTCCTGCGCTCAAGCTTCCGGTTCAGCAGGGCACTTCCGCGCTGCCGGCCGGCGAGACGATCGATCTCGCCGAGACCAACGGCAAGTGGAAGGTGCTCTTCTATTGGCCCAAGGATTTCACCTTCGTCTGCCCGACCGAGATCGTCGGCTACGGCGAGCTCAAGGTCGATTTTGAAGACCGCGATACGGTCCTGATTGGCGCTTCGACCGACACCAGCCACGTCCACTTTGCCTGGCGGCGTTCTGACGAGCAGCTGGCGCAGGCGGATTTCCCGTGGATCGCGGACAATAAGAAGGAACTGGCCGAGGCTCTTGGGATCCTCGACCGCGAGGAGGGCGTCGCCTTCCGCGCAACCTTCATCGTCGATCCTGAGAACGTGATCCAGCATGTGACGGTCAATGGGCTCAACGTCGGCCGCAACCCCGCGGAGACCCTTCGCGTGCTCGACGCGCTTCAGACTGACGAACTTTGCCCCTGCAATTGGTCGCCGGGCGAAGAGGTCCTGAAGCCGCAAGCGGCCTAACAGCTAGCGATCCTCCCTTGTCCCCCTTGAGGGAGGATCCTCGGCCGGCCTGCAACGCCGGCCACACGGAAGGGGCGGGCTTTCTCTTCCCCAGGCCCGCCCCTTCTTCATTTTTCGGAGGTTATTCCATGTCCCTGAAGGAATTTGCGGACACACTCCCCGATTATGCCAAGGACCTGCGGCTCAATCTCGGCTCCATCCTTAGCGACCAGCTAATCGGCGAAGAGCGCAAGCTCGCTCTCTTGCTCGCCTGCGCGCATGGGTCGGGTTATCGCCCGCTGGTCGCCGCTGCTGAGGCAGAGATCGCCGGCAAGCTCGGCGACGAGATCGCCAATGCGGCCCGCGGTGCCGCTGCCGTCATGGCGATGAACAACGTCTATTATCGCTTCGTGCATCTCGTCTCGAACGCGGAATATGGCACCAAGCCTGCACGCCTCCGGATGAACTTCATCGGCGCGCACGGCATCGCGAAAGACGAGTTCGAGCTTTTCAGCATTGCCGTGTCGGCGATGAATGGCTGCGGCATGTGCATCGACAGCCATGAGCGCGTCCTGCTCGAGCATGGCGTCAAGCCGGACATTATCCAATCGGCGGTGCGTATCGCTGCTGTGATAAAGGCGATCGCGACAGTTCACGCGACGCTTTAGGATGTAAGCGCCCGATAGAGGCCGAAAAGGCTGACGAGCGTCAGCAGCGCTCCAACGAAGGTCAGCAACCGGTCGGCGTTGACCCGCTTTGCGATCCATGCGCCGAGCGGTGCCGCAAAAACGCCGCCAATCAGCAACCCAGTCGTCGCGACCGTGAACGCCTTCCAGCCAAGCATCGCGAGGAAGGTGGCCGAGATTGTGACGGTCAGAAAGAATTCGGCGGTATTGACGGTGCCGATGGTCTTGCGCGGGTTGCTGCCCTGGACGAGCAGATTCGAGGTGACGATGCCGCCCCAACCGCCGCCGCCCGCAGCGTCAAGAAATCCGCCCACCAGACCCAGCGGCGAGACCACTTTCGGCCGTCGTTCCGTGTGGCGGTGCATCACCCCCCGATAGAAGAGGTAGATGCCGAGGGTCGTCAGATAGGCAAGCACGAATGGCTTGGCGACTGCTGCATCGATTGAGGTGAGCACATAGGCGCCCAAGACGCCGCCGATCACACCGGGAATTGCAAGGCGGAAGAACAATTTCCAATCGACATTGCGATGCGCGACGTGGCTGATTCCCGACACGGCCGTGGTGAAAGTTTCTGCTGTGTGCACCCCCGCCGAGGCAGCTGCTGGCGGTACACCGAGGCTGATCAGCAAGGTGCTCGAGATCTGCCCGTAGGCCATCCCTAGCGCGCCGTCGACGAGCTGGGCCGCGAAGCCGATGAGGATGAACGGGACCAGGGCTGAAGGGTCGGCGACGATCGACGGCAGAATGGTCTTGCTCCCCCTATTGTCCCCCTTGCAGCCAAACGACCATAGCCGCGACAGGCTCCACAATCATCAGCCGGCGAGGAGCCGTACGGCGACGACCAGCAGCGTGATGGCGAGGACCGGACGCAGTACGGCGTCAGACGAGCGGCTGCTAACGAGACTGCCAATGACGATGCCGGGAATGGACCCAGCAAGCAGGGCGAGCATGAGTCCGAAATCGACCGAGCCCAGCCACCAATGGCCGAGACCGGCGATCAGTGTCAGCGGCACTGCATGAGCGATGTCACTGGCAGCGATGCGGGCTACGGGCAGGCGCGGGTAGAGGATGAGGAGCGCCGTCGTGCCGAGTGCGCCGGCACCCACTGAAGTGACCGACACGAGCACGCCGAGCGCTACTCCGAGCAGGACGGTCCAGTGCTGTAGCCGTCGCAGCTCCATTGCGTGGATGTGCTCACCGGCCCAGCGCAGGATCCATGGGCGAAAGAAGACAGAAATGCTGGTCGCCAGCAGCGCGGCGCCGAGCAGAAGGTTGAGCACGCTCGTTGCGCTGCCGCTCATGGTCCCAACGCGGCTCATGACTAGCAAGGTGAGCATCGAAGCGGGTACGCTGCCCATCGCCAGCCTGGTGACGATTTGCCAATCGACGGTTTTCTGCTTCCCGTGAACCGCGGTGCCGACCGTCTTGGTGACCGACGCATACAGCAGGTCGGTGCCGACCGCCGTCGCGGGGTGGAAGCCGAACAGCAGCACCAGCAGCGGCGTCATCAGGGATCCGCCGCCGACGCCGGTCATGCCCACGAGCATTCCAACCAGAAAACCGGCCAGGGAATAAAGCGGGTTGTACGCGGAGAAGATGTGCGCCCCCTTCGGCGATCTCGGTCGATTAGCTCAATTTTATCCCTTTGGGCGCGCGCTCTTCGTCGAACGCACGCACTGGAGCAAGAGGGTGCGAATTGTTCCCCTGCCGGTCCCGCTGGAATTTGGCGAAGCTGACAATTAGATTAGCTGCAAAAGGAAGAAGGATCGACGCTTGCAGTCTGGACTCATCTCCTATCTCGATTCCGTCAAATCTCGCGATCCCGCAGCGCGTTCGCGTTGGGACGTGCTCTTTTATCCGGGCGTCACCGCCCTCGCGCTCCACCGAGCGGCGCACTGGCTGTGGGAAGGGCGGCTCTTCTTCCTAGCTCGGCTCGTCAATCATATCGCGCGGTTCCTGACCGGCATCGACATCCATCCGGGCGCGAAGATCGGAAAGCGCTTCTTCCTCGATCACGGCTTCAGCGTCATCGGCGAAAGCGCCGAGATCGGCGACGACGTGACCATTTACCAGCATGTGACTCTCGGTGGCACCAATCCCACGACCGGCATGGGCGGCAAACGCCATCCGACACTCCGTTCGGGCGTGGTGGTCGGGTCCGGCGCGCAGGTGCTGGGTCCAATCGAAGTCGGCGAAGGCGCCAAGATTGGCGCAAACTCGGTTGTCACGAAAGATGTCGGCGCCGGACAGACGGTCGTCGGTATTCCGGCCAAGCCGGTGCCGATTGATGCTGTCCACTACAGCCCAGGCTTCATGCCCTATGGCACTCCGTGCGGCGAGGATGTTGATCCGGTCCGTGCGCGCCTCGCCGAGCTCGAAAATGAAATCCAAGAGCTGCGCAAGGAAATCAAGGTCCTCAAGGCTGCCCGGCAGCCGCAGCCCAAGGCGAAAAGCGCTTGAGCGTCATCGCGCCGTTCCCGGCAGCCTGGGACCGGCGCCCAATCGCCACTTTCGAGCGCAAGGAACTCACCCGCATCCTTGACCTCTACGGCCGCATGGTCGCAGCCGGTCACTGGCGCGATTATGCGCTGCGGATCGATCCCGACGTCGCAATCTTCGCCGCCTACCGCCGCCATTCCGAGCGGCCCGAGGTGCGCATCGAGAAACGCCCCGCGCTTCGGCTGAAGCAGGGGGCGTTCGCGCTGGTCGGCGAGCATGGAGCGGTGCTCAAGCGGGGGCACGAGCTTTCGCTTGTGCTGGCCCCGCTCGAGCGCCGGCTCATGCGGCTGGTTGGGTAGCGATCGCCGTCCTGTTGACGATTGGCAGCCGGTCGCGCAAATTCTCGGGCAGCGGACGGACGATCGCCCCGCGCGCCTGGTGCCAAAAGGCGGACAGTAGCAGTAGCGCTGAGCCAATCACGAGCGCCGTCAAAGCGACGTTGAGCTCGACCGCTCCGAATTCCCGGAACAGTGCCTGAAGCGCATAGAGCACATAAGCCAGCGCTGAGACGAGCAGCGCGCGCCGGTCGACGGCAAGAGCGGTAAGGCCGAGCACCACATACAAAGCGATCACGGCAAGGCCTTCGCCGAGATTCGCATGTCCGCTCGTCAGTCCGAGAAGCGTGAACACCGGGTGCACGATCATCGGCGCCGCGAGAAGGTGAAGCCAGAAGGCAACATCCGATCTGCGGGTAACTCTTGCCCGGTCCGAACCGTCCCACCACATAGCGAACAGGAACATTCCGACGCCGAGCAACAAGATGAATCCGAGGATCAGGTTCTTCGCCTGCTCGGCATTCTGGCCGAGCACCGCAACGAGCAAGCCAACCGCAATTGCAGCAACCGATCCAGCACCGGCAGCGACGGTGATCGGCACTCGGAACTGCCGCCAGTGCAGCCACGCGGCAGCCGCCGCGATTGCGCCTGATGCGGCAGCGAGTATCCCGCCCATCGTGGGGTTATTATCGAGCGCATCGAGTCCGACCGCAGTGCCAAGGGTGAGGCCAGCAGTCGCGAACACACCGCCGACAAATGCGAGCAATAATAGGATGGACGGCAGCGCCATGCGCCGTTTCGCGGTGAAGAACATCGCCAGCGGCCAGGCGGTCGCCGCAACTGCGAGCGGAGCCAGCGGCGAGGGGCCATCGACATCGATGATCAGCCCGGCGGATTGGCCGATCGACTGACCGATCCAGCCGACTGCAAACAGCAAGATCGCTGCAGCGATCGACACGAAAATGTCGTTGAAGCCGGTTAGGAGGCGGAACTGCTCCTCGTCTGGAATGGCGCTCGAACGCTGACCTTCGACGTAAGCGCGAAGTGCGCTCGCCGCCTGCGCGGTGATCACGCCCGAGGCTACCGCCTCGTCCAGCTCCTGCTGACTGTACATGCCTGTCCTCCAAAAATTCTGGTGGAGAATAACAGTAAGTGTATTATCGTGTCAATACAGCATGGCAGTAGACGTGCGCGGATACGGCGGTGCATGAGTGAGTTAAGCGTCCAAAGCCCGAGAACAGGAGCAAGTCATGGCCAAGAAGGCGACCACGAAGAGCGCGACCAAGAGCAGCGGCAAGGCGAGGAAGAGCAGGTCGAAACCGGTTGCGCGCTTGTCCTCCAGCGGCGGTCGGTCGGGCAAGCAAGATGGCTTCGATGCTGGAGAGGCATTCGTAAAGCTGCTCCAAAGCCCGCTTGTTGCCGAGCTGGTCGCAGTTGCGGCCACGGCGGCGCTCGCTTCGCTGGCGGAGCACGGCATTGCGAGTGGCGGCGGCGGATCGCGCGGAAAGCGCGCGGGCAAGGCCGTGAAGGAGGCGGGCAAAGCGGCAGCCGCCGCGGTCGGCCGCCGTCTTGGCAACGAAATCGACGAGATTCGGAAGGCGTCTAAGCCCGGCGCAAAAGCGTAAGCCGGGCGCGACCGACGTCGCGAACTGCTTCGATTGAAAGTTCGCCCGGCTGAACCTCATCGCTCCGGCTTGTTTCGACGCTCATCCAGCCGCCGGCGCCGAGCCATCCTGCTTTGATGACGGACTCGACGACCGCGGTTCCGGAGCCCGGCGAATAGGGTGGGTCGGCGAAGACCAGGTCGAATGGTTCGGAGCGGGGCAGGGCGAGGGCCGAGCCGCCGAAGGCCTGTATCGAAGCGCCGAGCTTTTCGGCATTGCGCCGTATCGCGGCCGCTGCTGCCGTATCATTCTCGACAAAGGTCGCTGTGGCGGCGCCGCGTGACAGTGCCTCCAAGCCAAGCGCGCCGCTGCCGGCGAACAGGTCGGCAACCCGAAGGTCTTCGAATGTGCCGAGCCTGCTCGCAAGCATGGAGAACAATGTCTCGCGGACGCGATCCGCGGTCGGACGGGTGGCGAGGCCAGGGGGCGCCTCTATCGGCCGGCCACGCCACTTGCCGGCAATGATTCTCATTTCATGCTTCTTCGGAGCGCCTCGATGTCGGCCGGATTCACTTCGTCGGCGTCGCTGGGCTCAAGCCCGGAAAGCGTTAGCAGCCCGTATGCAGTACGGATCAGGCGCGAAACTTGCAGCCCCAGATGCGCCAGGACGTTACGCACCTCGCGGTTCTTGCCCTCAGTTAGGCTGAGCTCGATCCAGCAATTGCGGCCGGTCCGCCGCTCGAGATTGGCGTTGATCGAGCCGTAGTGAATGCCGTCGATGGTGATCCCCTCGGCGAGCTTTTCGAGCTGCGCCTGAGTGACTGGTCCGAAGGCCCGGGCGCGGTAGGATCGAACGACGCCGCTCTTCGGAAGCTCGAGCTGCCGCTTCAGCTCGCCATCGTTGGTCAGCAGCAGCAGACCCTCTGTCATGAAGTCTAGGCGGCCGACCGGCATCAGCCGAGGGAGGCCAGGAGGCAGGCGGTCGTAGATCGTCGGGCGACCCTTAGGATCATGCGCCGCCGTCAGCGTCGCGGGCGGCTTGTAGAAACGGAACAGGCGCGTTGCCGCGGCTGGCTGGACGGACTTACCATCGACCGTGACGCCCTGCAGATTATCGAGCAAGGTGGCCGGAGTCGTCAGCTTCTCGCCATTGAGTGCGATGCGGCCTTCGGCGATCATGCGCTCGATCTCGCGGCGGGAGGCGACTCCGGCGCGCGCGAGCAGCTTGGCGATGCGCTGCGGGCCGCTCTCGCGGGGCTGCGGCGTGGAAGACACAGTGCGTCCTTTGCCGCGGCGGTGGTGCGGCACAGGTTTGCGCGTCGTTCGTTGCGGTGGCGAAGTCATGGTTCGGGGTAAAGATGCTGTTCGGGAAGCGTAAGCAGGTCGTCAAGCGGATCCTCATCGTCGAGGACGAGCCGCTGACCGCGTTCGACAATGAAAACACGCTCGGCGATGCTGGTTATGAAATCGTCGCGACGGTCGACGACCTGGACGAGGCGCTTGATGCGCTGGATCGAGAAGAGGTCCATTTGGTCCTTAGCGACGTCCGCCTGAGGAAGCAGCAAACCGGCATCAAGCTCGCGCAACACGCCAAGCAAAGAGGCGTACCGACGCTGTTCGCGACGGGGCATCCTTATCCGGCAGCCGCGGAGATCGCCGTCGGCTGCCTGATGAAGCCTTATAGCGAGCGGCAGCTGTGCAAGGCGATCGAGTGTGTCGACCGGGTTCTGCAGGGCGAGAAGGTCAAACCGCCGAAGGGGCTGCAGCTGTTCATCGCAGCCGACGAGGCAAAATAGACGGCGTTCATCGCTGGGCTAGCAAGCACTAGTCAGCATCCAATCGGATGCTAGGATTGCCAGATCATTGGTGAAGGGAGGGCACATGGCGACTGCAGCTGAGGAAGCGCGCGGCTGGCGAAGCAAGCTTCCGGCGGGGGTCCGTCCCTACACTGAAGCTGCACCTGTCGCGGCCCTGTTCCTCGGTATTTCGTCCGGATTTCCCTATGCGATGATCGGCGCGACGCTCACCACGCGCCTCAAGCAGGATGGTATCGACAAATCCACGATCACCGCCTTCACGCTGGCGTTCCTGATCTACAATCTCAAACCTCTGTGGTCCTGGGTCGTGGACGGGATCCGGCTCCCGCTGCTTGGCCGTCTCGGCCAGCGCGTCTCGTGGATGATCCTGGCTGGAATTTTGGTGATGGCCGCGGTCATCAACCTTGCGCTTGTCGACCCCGCGGCGAGCATCGGCTCGACCGTAACTGCAGCGATCCTCCTCGGGATCGCAGGAGCGACATTCGACATTGTCATCGACGCATATAGGATCGAAGTGCTCGAGCCGCGGCAGCTGGGTGTCGGCTCGGGCATGTCGCAATATGGGTGGCGCATCGGATCGGCCGGTGCTGGAGCGATCGCCTTGGTCGTCGCCGCGCGGGCGAGCTGGGAGGCCGCTTATCTTGCCTGCGCTGCGCTAGCGCTTCCAGCGATGCTGACAGCACTCTTGATGGGCGAACCGAAGCGGCACCGAGATCCGGCAGAAAAAAAGGGTGTTAGCCGCACCATTGCCGCGATCTGGAAGCCATTTGTGGAGTTCTTCCAACGGAAAGGCGCGTTCCTCGTCTTGCTCTTCATCCTTCTTCACAAGATCGGCGACACGCTCGCGAATCTTACCTTCCGGCTGCTGTTCGATGATCTTCATTTTAGCAACGATGAGATCGCACTCTATGACGTTGGGGTCGGCTTTTGGGCCTATCTCATCGGAATCTTCATCGGTGGCGTGCTCTATTCCAAGCTTGGAATGAAACGATCGGTGTTCATCAGCCTGATCCTCATGGCGGTGTCTAACTTCAGCTTCGCGCTTCTCGCAATGAGCGGTCACAGCAATATCGGGATGGCCGGCGCTATCGGTTTCGAAAATACGGCCAGCGGTATCGGCGGAGTCTGCGTCGTCGCTTATTTCTCGGCGCTCTGCGACCTTAGGTTCACGGCGACGCAATATGCTCTGATCTCAGCGGCGGCGAGCGTCGTCGGCAGGTTCCTGACTGGTACCACGGCCGGCACCCTGATCGACGCAATGGGCTATGTGAACTTTTATTTGCTGACGACCGTGATCGCGCTTCCCGGGATTATTCTGTTCTGGATCATGATGCGCACTGGGCTGGTCGATGCATCGATTGGCAGTGCGGGAACGACGGGCAGTGGAGATGTTCGCGCGGAACACCCGCAGGACGAGGTGCCAAAGCCAACTCAGCCCGGGACCTGATCGTTCGCGGCGAGGACCGCACCGGCGAGGTAGAGGGAGCCGAAGATCAACACCCGCGCGTCGACAGGAACTGCCGCCAGCGCTTCCTCAACACTGTCGTGCGGGTCGGAGGTGAAGCCGAGATCCGCGGCAACCTCTGCGAGATCGTCGGGCGAGAAGCAGCTGTGATCAGGGATGGGTACGGTGTGGATGTGGCTCGCGACGCCAGTGAAAGGCTCGAGCATGCCGGCCGGATCTTTGGTCGACAGGCTGGCGAAGATCAGGTGCAGTGGCCTGCGGTCGAGGAGATGGTGCTTGGCGTAGGTTGCGATCTGCCGGGCGGCCGAGGGATTGTGGCCGCCGTCGAGCCACACGTCGCGTTCACCGACGAGCAGGCCCGGAGCGAGATGCTCTAGCCGCGCTGGCCAGTCGGCCCAGCCCATCGCAGCGCTTAGCGCCGATGCCGGGACGTGCAGCTCTTCCTGGTGGCGCAGCATCGCCACCGCAAGCGCGGCATTCATCGCCTGATGCCGGCCTGGCAGGCGCGGGAGCGGCAAGTGAAGCTCGCCTTGTTCGTCGCGGTAATGGAGGCGGCCCTGACGGACGATCGCGTCCCAGGACCCCCCGCGGTAGAGCCAAGGCGCGCCAGCCGCTCGCGCTACTTCGCCGATGCGTCCGGCCACCTGCGGCGGGTACAGCTGTGTGATCAGCGGCACTTCGGCCTTTGCGATCGCGGCCTTTTCGGCGGCGATGTCGACAAGGCCGTGCCCGAGGAATTGCTGGTGATCGAGCGCGAGGTTGGCGATTCCAGTTACCAGGGGGCGCTCGATCACGTTCGTCGCGTCAAGACGACCGCCAAGGCCCACCTCCAGAATGCATGCATCGGCGGGCGTGCGAGCGAAGGCGAGAATGGCGGCCGCTGTTGCAACTTCAAAGAAGCTCGGCTCGATTCCAGTGCCTGCATCGAGCACTTCGGCGAGCAGCGCTGCGAGGCTCTCATCGTCGATTAGCCGTCCGGCCACTCGGATACGCTCGTTGAAGCGAACGAGATGCGGACTGGTGAAGGCGTGGACTTTGTGACCTGCGGCCTCCAGCGCCGCGCGAAGGAACGCGACGGTCGAGCCTTTGCCATTGGTTCCGGCGATGTGGAAGACGGGTGGAAGCGCGTCCTGCGGACGGCCCAGCCGGTCGAGCACTTCGTTGATGCGCTCCAGCCCAAGCCGATCGCCGGCGGGGGAGAGTTTCTCGAGACGGTCGAGCTGCGCCTGAACGCCCGGGTGCGTCGAGCGCGCGAAGTCCGCCATCAGGCCGCTGCCTTCGCCTCCGGCGCGAGATAGGAGACGAGCAGCGCGAGCTTCTCCTTCAGGTCGCCGCGCGAAACGACCATGTCGATCATGCCGTGCTCGAGCAGATATTCGGCACGCTGGAAGCCTTCGGGCAGCTTCTCACGGATGGTCTGCTCGATCACGCGCTGGCCGGCAAAGCCAATGAGCGCGCCGGGCTCCGCCAGCTGGACGTCGCCGAGCATTGCATAAGAAGCTGTCACGCCGCCCGTCGTCGGGTCCGTGAGAACGACGATATAGGGCAGACCCGCTTCACGAAGTTCAGCAAGCGCCACCGTTGTCCGCGGCATCTGCATCAGGCTAAGGATGCCCTCCTGCATTCGCGCTCCGCCCGCGGCCGTAAAGAGGATGTAAGGAACCTTGTCGCCAATCGCCGCGCGTATGCCTGCAACAAACGCCGTTCCAACGGCGATGCCCATCGAGCCGCCCATGAAGGCGAAATCCTGGACGCCGATGATCACCCTCTGCCCGTCGAGCTTGCCGCGAGCATTGAGCAACGCGTCGCGCTCACTGGTGGCGGTACGTGCAGTCTTCAGCCGATCGACATAGCGCTTGGTATCTTTGAAGCGCAGCGGGTCCTCGCGAACCTCGGGTGAGGGGAGCAGCTCATATTGGGCGGCGTCGAACATTTGCTCGAAGCGCTTCGCGGGTCCGATGCGATCGTGGAAGTTGCACCGCGGGCAGACGTTGTAATTTTCCTCCCATTCCTTGACGAACACCATCGTCCCGCACTTCGAGCATTTGTGCCAAAGGTTCTCGGAACTCTGCCGCTTGGGCAGGAACGGGATGCCGTTGCGGACTCGGCTCAGCCAACTCATTGAAGCGGTTCACTCCTTCGGAGGGCGCGACTAGGCCCGCGCCGCGCCCAAGTCCACTCAGCGGTAGCGGTAGAGACGGACTTGCTGCACCGAGAAGCCGTCAGGCGGAAGGCGAATGTGGCGGCCCTGGTGGGTCTCGTCGCCGTTGAGCAACCGCCGGCGAACGAGGCGATCGTCCTGCAGCACCTGCTCCCAGGCGGTATCAATTCCAGCAGTTGGAGGTCCGTCACCCAATGGCGTAAACGTGAGAACCGCGCCCTTGCCGACAACAAGGTAATCCTCCGGTCCGGTCTGGATGATCATCACCCCATGCTGTTCCGGACGCTGCTTCTCTCGCGGCAACCAAGGGTCGATGAAATCGACGTTGAACCGATAGGAGCCGAGATCAAGCTTCTGCGGTCGCACATCGAGGGTGCCATCATAGGCGACCGGCGGCTTCGCCCCGCGGATCCGTCCAGCGGCCTGGGTTTTGACGATTTCAGGAGAAAGGGCGGCGAGCAGTGCATAAGCCTGCGCGAGCGAATCGGCTTCGGAGCTGCTCGCCTCGTCGACGGCGAAGGGCGAATAGCCGATCGCCTTATGCTCGCCCAACGCGAAGAGAGCGTTGGCCGCGAGCTCGCCCATGCTCGCGCGCCCCTGTTCGGGAATGAACAGCGCATTGTCTGGCCGGTTGTAGTTCGCGACAATTCCAGTGAAGTTGCGGAAATAGATGTCCGGCGCGAGAAGATCGAGCGATGGGGCGCCCGCCTTCCAGATGTCAATGAGGTGCGGCAGCGGACCGCCGCTTGGGTAATCGCCCGGAGGTTTCCCCGGCCGGTTCAGCGCCACATTGGCGTACATTGGTAGCGAATATGCCTGCTTGCCCGCTTCAGTCAGTGCCTGGACGTACTGAGCATAGTGCCAGGCCGTGAAAATCTCTTCGGTAGCCGGGCCCGGGCCAAAAACCTGTTCCCAGTTGCCGGAAGTCGGCGCACCTTTCGATTCCCAGCGCTCGCGAAGGGAGGGGACAAGCGAGGCTCGGTTCGTTGCCAGATAGCTTGCGAGGTCAGCTGGTAGGGGGGACGCAAAGGCCTGATCCGGGAGCGGACCATGGTCGCGGGCGGTCGGAAGCATTCCGATCTCGTTCTCGACCTGGACCATCAGGACCGTCTGCATCCGCGCGTCGACCGCTTTTAGATGGCGAAGCAACGCGACGAACGCCTTGCGATCGGCGGCGAGCACTTCGGTCGAAAAGGCGGACAGGATCTCTTCGCCGCTGCCGTTCGGAAGCTGGGCTCTCGGAAAGCGGGCTTGATCGCGGCGCACCCAAGATGGCGCATAGCTCGACATGCTGTTCTTCCAAGCGCCGAACCAGAGCAGCACGAGCCGCAGCTGATTGCGGCGGGCACCGGAGAGGAGCGCGTCGACAGAAGAAAAGTCGAACTGCCCTTCTTTTGGTTCGATCAGCTGCCAGGAGATCGGTGCGAGCACGGTGTTGAGGTGCATCGCATGGAGCCCGGGCCAGACTGGGGCCATATGCGATGCGCTCGAAGCGGCCGAATTGCTGAGCTCGCCGCCAAGAATGAGGAACGGTTTGCCGTCCACGATCAGCTGCGTGGATTGGCCGTTGCGGTCGAGCCGGGGAGGATTGGTTGCAGCAGTGAGCAGCAGGAGGGCGGCGATTACCGCGATCGAGCGGATCATAGGGCTGCGGCCATCTCCGCGGCTGCTTGAGCAGGATCAGGCGCGCCGGTGATCGGCCGGCCGACGACGAGGACGGAGGCACCGTCGGCGAGGGCGTGCGCCGGTGTCACCACACGCTTTTGGTCGCCAACGGCGGCACCCGCCGGCCGGACGCCCGGAACGACGAAGAAACCGGTGGGCCAGGACGCTCGGGCGGCGGCGACCTCCGCGCCCGAGCAGACGATGCCGTCGACGCCGCTCGCACGAGCGAGCGCCGCCAAACGTTCGACTTGATCGGCAGCGGAGCCGCTAACGCCGGCTTCGGCGAGGTCGCCTTGATCGAGGCTCGTCAGGACCGTGACTGCGACGACTTTCGTATTTGCTGGTGCCGCGGCCTTGGCTGCAGCAAGCATTGCGCGCCCGCCGGCAGCGTGAACCGTGAGGATTGCAGGCTCCAGCAGCGCCAGCGCCTCGACCGCCTTGGCGACGGTATTTGGGATGTCGTGAAGTTTCAGATCGAGAAAAAGGGGCAAACCCAGCGCGCCGACGCGCCGGACACCTTCGGGTCCGTTCGAAGAGAAAAATTCCAACCCGAGCTTCACCCCGCCGGAATGCTCGCGCACGGCTTCGGCGATCTCCAGCGCGCGCGACAAGTCGGGCGTATCGATCGCGACGAAGATCGGCTTCAAATCACCGGCTCCACATCTTCGGCGAGAGCGGGTTCGGGTGGAAGCGATGCGAGGCGGTTGCGCTCCATCGCTTCGATCCGCCGTCGCTGCGACCAGATCCGTGCTCGCAGGATCAGCCACGTAGGAAGGAAGCCGATAAAAAAGACGATCAGGAGCAGGATGGGCAGTTTGATGTCTGCCTGAATGTCGCCCCAGAGGTTGAGCGTGACGTCGGACCAATTGCGGCTGGCGAACAAGACGACAATCACTGCGATCAGGACCCAGAACAGGGTCTTCAGGAATTGCATGATGAGCCGTTTAGGCGAGACGCGCGTTTAAGGCCAGCCAGTGGCGTTCCGTCGCGCGTCAGAGTCGCTTCGTCGCAAGCGCGTTAAACGGGACATTGAGCCCGCGAAGCCCTGCGATCACAGCTACGTTCAGGGCGGGGAGACACATGATTTTGCAGAAGGCTCAAAAGCTTGGCCTCGGCGCCTTCGTGCTGCTGATGGGCGCGTCGCTGCTGGCCATGCGGCCGCACGAAGCGACCGGCACAGAAAAGCCGCGTGTCGCTGGCGCCTATCTGAAGCTCGCATCGGTCTCCAAGTCCGCGCGACAGGACGTCAATTATCGCCTCCTCGACGCGCGGCTGAAGCAGCTGATGAACAAGCCGACGATGGTGGGACTCGCCGTCGGGGTCGTCGAAAACGGCCGGATTACCTTTCTCCAGGGCTATGGCGAGACTCTGAAGGGCTCGGGCGACCCGGTCACTCCCGAGACGGTGTTCCGCTGGGCTTCCGTTTCCAAGGGGGTTGCTGCGACCATGGTCGCCAAGCTCGCAGAGCAGGGCAAGATCGACCTGAACGCACCCGTCGCGAACTATGCGCCGGACCTCAAGCTGCCGGCGAGTAACGAGTATAAGGCCTCGGTCGGCGACTTGCTGTCGCATCGGCTGGGTCTTTATCGCAACGCCTATGATAACAAGCTGGAGGAAGGACAGGACCCGAGCTTGCTTCGCGCGAGCCTCAGTCAGCTGAACCCGACCTGCGCGCCGGGCACCTGTTGGTCCTATCAGAACGTCGCCTATGACGCCTCGAGCGAGATGGTCTCGCGCATCACGCATTTGTCTTATGAACAGGCGGTCAAGCGGTACCTATTCAACCCGATCGGGATGACCAGCGGCAGCGTTTCGCTCGCAGGGCTCGAGTCTAACCGCAGCTGGGCGAGGCCCCACACGGTCGGCAAGCGGCCGCTGCCGCTCGTCGATACTTACTATAAAGTTCCCGGCGCCGGCGGAATCAACAGCAACATCAAGGATATGTCGCTGTGGATGCTGGCGCAGATGGGCGAGATGCCGGGCGTGATCGATGGCAAAGTGCTCGACACGATCCATGCGCCATATGTCGTTACCCCGAGCGAGCGCGGGCGCTTGCGTAAGTTTCTCGAGCGGCTGGGCACCGCCTGGTACGGCTACGGCTGGCGCAGCTATGATTATGCCGGCCACCACATCATCGGCCACCGCGGCGGAATCAACGGCTATCGCTCACTGATCCTGTTCGACCCCGCGAAGAAAAGCGGTGTGGTGGCGCTGTGGAACAGCAACACGAGCCAGCCCGGCGGACTTGAGTTCGAGGTGATGGACATGATCTATAACCTACCATTCCGCGACTGGTTGGAATTGAGCAAAGGTCCGGCGCAGTCGATTGCCGCGGCGGAAAGCGAGCCTGAGAACGGTGGCGGCGACCGGCCCTAAGGGCGCTCCGCTTCGGCTTTCGCTTTTTTGATTTCGCGCTGCTCGTCGAGGTGGGCCTTGTAGCGGCAGGCCATCCCAATGATCGATGTCGCCATACCGATGATCAAAGCAGAAAGGTGCCACCAGGGATCGTCAGACTTTGGCCAGGCGATGGTGCCGAGAAAGAAGACGCTGACGATCGAAATGAGATAGCCGAGGCCCTTCCAGTCAATCCCGGTGCGACCAATAGTGATGACAGGTTTCGTCAGCATGCATCAGGAACAACCAGCCTTACCTGTTGGTTTCGTGCGCAAATTCAACCAGGGAGTAAGCGTATGCCCGAGACCAAATCGCAGGACGCAATTGCGCTTCTAAAAGCCGATCATCGCGCCGTCGAGGAGCTGTTCGAGAAGTTCGAAAAAGCGAGCGGCGAGGGTCGCAAGCAGACGGTCGCCGAGGAAATTTGCCTCGAGCTGTCGGTGCACGCTCAGATCGAAGAAGAGATCTTCTATCCAGCCTGCGAAGGCAAGGTGGAGGAGGATCTACTCAAGGAGTCGTACGTCGAGCATGACGGGGCGAAGGTTCTCATCGGCGAGATCATGAATGGGGGCCCGAGCGACGAATTCTACGACGCGAAGGTGAAGGTGCTGCAGGAAGAGATCGAGCACCATGTCCAGGAAGAAGAGAAGCGCATGGAGGGGCTTTTCGCGCAGGCGCGAAAAGCCGGGCTCGACATGGAATCCCTTGGGCAAGAGCTCGCCGCGCGCAAGGCTGAGTTGACCGAACAGTTCAAGGCCAGCGGCGTCCCGACCCCGCAGCTAAGGACGATGGATGAGGTCTCCATCTGAAGGCCGGCGGCGCTACCGTAGCGCCGCCACCGTCTGCTCGTCGCGGCGGTAATTGTCATCGACGAAGCTGAGCTGCCCGCTGCCAGCCACCTGCGCGGTCAGGTAGGTCAGGTAAATCGGTACCGGTTTGGGCAGCAGCACATTCTGCTCCGGCTCGCGTGACGTAGCTTCGGGTTCGCGGCCCATGAGCCAGCGTCCGAGCCGCTCTGCATCCTCCAGTCGGATGCAGCCGTGGCTGAGGCTGCGGTCGTCCTGGTTGAAAAGCGCCTTCGTCGGCGTGTCGTGCAGATAAATGTCTGTCGAGTTGGGGAAGGGAATCTTCAGCCGACCCATTGAATTGGCGGGCCCCGGCAGCTGGCGGACGCGGACCATCTCGCGGCCGGCCACGACTGCACGCCAGTCGATCTTGGCGGGATCCAGCAACGTGCTGTCCTTCGGGTCCGCCGGCATGACTTGATAGCCCCGAGTCTTGAGATAGCTCAGTCCGAGATTGAGCACGTTCGGCGCGATCAGCTCCCGCACCATGTCCGCCGAGACATGCCAATAAGGGTTGAGGGTCGCATAATAGATGGTGCTCGCCAGCATAGGCGTCTGTGTCGACGGGTCGTTCCTGCCGACGATCACCTTCATCGAATCGACGATTCGGCCGTCATCGATCATGTAGAGGTGCGCGCCGGCCGTATCGACTATGACGAACTTGCCCTGCGGCGGAATATCGCGCGCGCGATCGAGGCTGGCGAGGACGCGCGGATCGAGCTGGCTGCCGTTCGCCTGCATTGCTGCCCAGGCGGCGTCGCGCAGCTGGGCGTAGATCGGATTTACTGCCGACACTTTTTGTACATGCGCGGCGAGCGAGGGCGCGGCTGCAGCGCGGGCGAGGATCGAGGCAGCTGAATCGCGCCGCGGCGTAACCCAGGCGTCGGCATAGGTCATTCCGGCCGGCGGCGTTTGCAGCGCCTGCACATATTGCACCCAGGCACCGGACAGCAGCCGGTCGGCGGCAGTGATCGCCGCAGCGTCGCCCATCTGGGCGCGCTGCAGCAGCACTTGCGCCTGGGCGGCGAGCGCCGGACCGGCAGGAAAATTGTCGAGCTGACTGCGACGAAGCACGTCAATCAGCGTGCTTGCCGCACCGCTGCCCGCTGCCTTGAACCACAGCGGAGCGCCACGGCGCGACGCATAGAAGTCGCTTATGGCCCGGGGGCCAGTGAGATCCTGCGACAAGGCAGTTGGTGCCTGCGCCCACGCAGCCGGCGGACTTGGCACAAAAAGAACCGTCAGCGCTGCGCACGCAGCACTGGCAAACAATCGGACTTTCACGGTCGAAACCTTTGTTGATCAGTAAGTTGTACCCAAAACGCTGGAACAAGCGTGAAGGTTCAAATCATGCGACGAACAGGGGCCGCGCCGTTGCCCTGGCGCGGCCCTCTCGGCAGACTACGCGCCGATCAGAACAGGCGTGCCGACGGTGGTGAGTGAGTAGAGCTTCTTGGCGAAGGCGAGCGGAAGGCGGATGCAGCCGTGCGACGCTGGATAGCCGGGATTGTAGCCGCCGTGCAGCGCGACTCCGTACTGGTCGATGCGCTGCATCCAGGGCATCGGCGCATTGTCGTACTTCTTCGAGCGATAGAAGGGCTTCTTATCGAGAACGGCGAAAATGCCGGTCGGGCTAGGCTTGTCGAACCGACCAGTCGAAATTGTCGCGACCGCCACCAACGATTCGCCGCGGTAAAGATAGGCAAGCTGGTCGTTGAGGCCGATCACCAGACGTTCCGGCCCTGCGGACTCAGGGACGTCTCGCCACAGATATTGCCCGGGCTTCAAATGCTTAAAACCGAACGTCTGAAACATGTCGAACGATGCCGTCATGGCGGCGTCGCTCGCTTCCATCTTGGCCTCGTAGGTTTCGAGCGCGAATGCCGGCTGCGGGACAGCCGTGGTCCCGAGGATGAACGCGCACGTCGCCGCAAGCACAGGTGCCAGCTGCTTCATTTCACACCAATTTTTCTAAAGTCTGAGTTGCGCTGATAATGCGCTGCCGCCGAGTCGAGTTCCTTTATCTGACGTTCAGCTATCATCCGGGCCAACGACGCAGAGGTCGCGTTTCATCCCGCGGTGGTGGGTGGAAGGATATCTGCGGTGCGGCGCACAACCTCTCGGGCTGGTCGACGTTGACGATCTGAAGGAGGCCAAGATGAGCGGCACCAAACGTGAGAAGGCTAGGAGCCCGTTGCGCGACGACTTGGAGCGCAATCCGGGAATCGGTCAGTCGAAGGGCAGCTTCGCGACCGGAATTCTCCCTGACGTGATCGAAGGTGAGAATACGGTCGAGGGAGATCACGACAACGACACAACGGCGACCGACGGCGTGCCCGAAGAGGAGCGCGTGCGGACGAACGTCTAATCTAGTCCGAGCACCTTCCGGAATGCAGGATCGAGCAGGTCCTGCTCTTCCTCGTGGTTCTTGATGTAGGCGGCGAAGAAGGGGCAAATCGGGATGACCTGCAGCTCGCGTTCACGCGCTGACTTGAGTGCAAAACGGATCAGCGACGAGCCAATGCCCTGGCCCTCGTGCGCAGGCGGAACCTCGGTGTGGGTGAAGACGACCTTGCCGTGGAGCAGATTGTATTCAGCGATGGCAAAGCTGCCGTCGCCGAGGTCGGCTTCGAATCGGTGTTTCTCGGCATTGTCGCGAATGGCGTAGGTCGGCTGGCTCCCCGGCATGTGCCGGCTCTAGACCAGTGTGCTTCTAGGTGCTCTTGTTAAATTTCCGGTCATCGAACAGGCCTTGCCTAAACCCACTTACATTGATTAGCTGCGACTTCTGACGACACCGTCGGCAGGTCGTCGATGACGCCGCCAGCCCACGACCTGTCAATCTCGGCAGGCGTGCGGACTTTTGGGGGAGTGTCCGATGCGAAAGACCATTAGTGCGGCGCTGGCCGCTGTATCATTGCTGGCACTCGCGGGTTGCAAGCAAACCACAACGGGCGGTAATACGGCTGCCGAAAATGCTGCCACAGCGTCATCCGTAGCCGAAGCGACGATCGACGGCACTTGGAAAGCCGACATCGACAGCGTTCAGTTCGATCAGAAGCCAGACGAATATCTTCTTCAGGGTGCTCAATATTCCTGCAAGTCGTGTGTGCCGTCGTACACCGTCGCGGCCGACGGTGCTTTCCACGCGGTAAGTCTGCCATATGCCGACAGCATCGCGGTGAAGATCGTCGACGACCACAACATCATCCGCACGGCGAAAAAAGGCGGTCGGCAGGTGGGCGAAGCCAAGCTGACGGTTTCAGCCGACGGCAATACGCTCACCGGTTCGTTCACCGACACTTCGACCTCAACCACCGGCAAGGGCGCCTTCGTGGAGACCCGGGTTGGTGCCGCGCCGGCCGGTGCACACCCGGTTTCCGGCCAATGGAAGCCGACCAAGCTCCAGGACTTCAACGCCGAAGCGCTCACCTTTACGTTTAAGATGGAAGGCGACACGCTGCACATGAGCAGCGGGACCGGACAGAGCTACGATGCCAAATTCGGAGGGCCCGACGTGCCAATCAAAGGCGACATCGCTGGGACGACCGCCTCGGTGAAGAAAACCGGCGAGAGCAGCTTCCAGGAAATAGACAAGCGCGGCGGCAAGGTCGTTGGCGTGTTCGACTTCAACGTCGGCGCCGACGGCAAAGGTCACGGCAGCTACGAGAATAAGGAAGACGGCTCGAAGGTGACCTACACTGCGACCAAGCAATGACTGGGCGCCGGCGGCTTGCCGCATGCGAGCCGCCGCTTCGTTAGCGAGTTGTTAGGCCCGTTGGGTCCAGTTTGGCGCGACAGTGCCTGATGACAAATGAGTGACGCCCCTTCAGTCACCACCTTCGTCGTGGGTGACCGGCTTCCCTGGTCGGACGATGTCTCCGCGCCGAACGAGCGGGGGCCTTTCGATGCGGCCGCGATCTACCATTCTGGCGGTCGGCAGGACTGCGAAATTCGCAAGATTTCGGCGCTGGGCGCTACGGTGGGCAGCGCCCTGACTCCCGCACTGGGCGACCGCGTCGCAATCGAGCTTGTGACGGGGCAGAGGCCGACTGGAAAAATCGCCTGGGCCCGCCGCGGCGAGCTCGGCGTCCGGTTCGAAGATTCGATCGACGTCGTCGCGCTGCTGAACCGCAAGCTGGTCAGCCAGACTCCCGAACGCCGGACCATGCCGCGAATTGAGGTGCGCTGCATCGCGCATCTCAAGTGCGGCGGCCGCTTCTGGCCTGCGATGTTGCGCAACATCTCGAGCGGCGGCCTTCAGGTTGAAGCCGAGGAGTTGCCGGCGAACGGCACTTTCGTTTCCGTGTTCGTCGAGGGGCTGAACATCCCAGCGGGCGAGGTGGTGTGGAGGAGCAGCAATCTCGCTGGCGTCGAACTGTTCGAGGAGCTGAGCTGGACGTCGATCATTCCTTGGGTGAGGAACGCGGCTCGCAAGACGGCGCAGTAGGAACGCCGTTTCAGCTCACGCTGACGAAGCTGTCGAGCACCTTCTTGCGGCCTGCGTGCTCGAAATCGATCTCGAGCTTGTTGCCCTCGATCGCGGCGATGGTGCCGTAGCCGAACTTGCCATGAAACACGCGCTGGCCGAGCGAGAGATCGGTGCGGCCCTGATTGCCGAGGCTGACGGCGGAGGCTCGCGCCTCAATGATGCGCTGCGGCTCGGGATTGTACGTCGTCCGGGTCGCGCGTTGCCAGCCGGGGCCGCGGGTAGGGCGGGCGACGTGCGCGAAGGGGTCGGAGCGATCCGACCATTGCGCGCGCCACAGGCTTTCGCCGCCGGTCATGGTCGTCTCCTCCTGAATGTGCGCTTTGGGAAGCTCGACGAGGAAACGGCTGGGGATGGAACTCGTCCATTGGCCGTAGATGCGTCGGTTGGCCGCGTGCATGATGGTGCATTTGCGGCGCGCACGGGTGATCGCGACGTAAGCGAGGCGGCGCTCTTCCTCGAGGCTGGCGAGGCCGCCCTCGTCGAGTGAACGCTGTGACGGGAAGACGCCTTCCTCCCAGCCAGGGAGGTAGATTGTGTCGAACTCCAGGCCCTTGGCGGCATGGATGGTCATGATTGTGACGCGCTCGCCCCGGCGCGCCTCGTCGTTGTCCATGACGAGGCTGACGTGCTCCAGAAAAGCCTGGAGCGTTTCATATTCCTCCATTGCACGGGTGAGTTCGGCGAGGTTTTCGAGACGGCCGGCGCTTTCGGCCGAGCGGTCGGCTTGGAGCATTGCAGTATAGCCCGATTCTTCGAGGACGGTGCGGGCGAGTTCGGGGTGGGGGAGGGCTCCGCCGGCCCCTCCGCCAGCCTGCGGCTGGTCTCCCTCACCACCGCTACGCGGCACGGAGGAGCTCGAGGCAATTCCCCTCCACCTCGCAATGTCGGCGACGAAATTGCCGAGAGAGCGGCGGGCCTGTGGGGTCAGTTCGTCGCTGTCGACTAGGGTCGCAGCGGCGAGGAGGAGCGGCTGCTGGGTTGCGCGGGCATGGCGGTGGATAGTCGCGATGGCCTTGTCGCCGAGGCCGCGCTTGGGCGTGTTGACGACGCGCTCGAAGGCGAGGTCGTCCGCCGGCTGCACGATCAGCCGAAGGTAGGCGATCGCGTCGCGGATCTCGGCGCGCTCGTAGAAGCGGAAGCCGCCGATGATCTGATAGCTCAGGCCAATGGCGATGAAGCGCTCCTCGAACTCGCGGGTCTGGAACTGGGCGCGAACGAGGATTGCGACATCGTCTAGCGAGCCGCCGCGGATCTGATGGGACTCGATCTCTTCGCCGATGCGGCGTGCTTCTTCCGGACCGTCCCAGATGCCGATGACGCGCACCTTTTCGCCGTCGCCGGCGTCAGTCCACAGACTCTTGCCGAGACGGCCGGCGTTGTGCGCGATTAGGCCGTCGGCCGCGGCCAGTATGTGACTAGTGGAGCGATAGTTTTGTTCGAGTCGAACAATCTTTGCGCCTGGAAAATCCTTCTCAAAACGCAAGATGTTAGCGACCTCGGCGCCGCGCCAGCTATAGATGGATTGGTCGTCGTCGCCGACGCAGCAGAGGTTACGCCGCGGTTCGGCGAGAAGCTTCAGCCATTCGTACTGCGCCTGGTTGGTATCCTGATATTCGTCGACGAGGATGTAGCGGAAGCGGTCGCGGTATCCGTCGAGCACGTCGGCGTGGCTGCGGAAGAGCACCAGCATGTGAAGCAAAAGGTCGCCGAAGTCGCAACAATTCAGAGTTTTGAGCCGCTCCTGATACTGCGCGTAGAGTTCGGCGCCCTGGCCTGCGGCAAAGGCTTCGGATTCGCCCGCATCGACCTGCTTGGGTGTCCAACCGCGGTTCTTCCAGCGGTCGATCAGGCCGGCGAGCTGGCGCGCGGGCCAGCGTTTTTCGTCGAGACCAGCGGCCTGGATCAGCTGTTTGAGGACGCGCAGTTGATCGTCGGTGTCGAGGATGGTGAAGTTGGACTGGATGCCGACCAATTCGGCATGGCTGCGGAGCATCCGCGCTGCAACCGAATGAAACGTGCCGAGCCACGGCATGCCCTCGATTGCTCCGCCCGAAATGGTGGAAACCCGTTCCTTCATCTCGCGCGCGGCCTTGTTGGTGAAGGTGACGGCAAGAATCTGGCTAGGCCAGGCTCGGCGCGTTGCAATGAGGTGGGCGAGGCGGGCGGTCAGCGCGGCGGTCTTACCCGTGCCGGCACCGGCGAGGACGAGGACCGGGCCTTCGGTCGTGAGCACCGCCTCCCGCTGCGGCGGGTTCAGGCCCTGAAGATAAGCGGGCTCTGGGACCAAGGTAGGGGATTCGGGCACGGCTTTGAGGTAAGCGGAGGAGAACGGATCGGCAACACAAAGCGCTGACCCGCAGCGGCTCCAATGGTTGTTACCAATATCCCCATTATCCACAGGCTTAATCCTGCATTTTTCGCTTCCCCGACTCGGGAGCGAGGTGCATGGTGCTCATGTGATCGGGACGGCGGTCCCGGCCTCACCAGAAGGTCGGCAACGGCAAGAAGGTGCGGCAGGTGACCAAAGGTCCGATCTCCGCCGGCAGGCAATGGGAAGAGCTTTCGGGTTCTTGTCGGGGCCAGCCGGGAAGAGGCGCCGGAAGAGAGGACTTTCATCTCGCGCGACGCGGCTTTGAAGCGATCTTCGGATCATGGATAAGCAAAGCGGGACGCAAGAAGAGGTCATCCCAAGAAGGGCCGCGGAACATCGGACGGTTTTGACTGAGGACTTCGGTCCAATGGCAGGCCGGACGGACCGAGCGACCAGCGAGCCTTCGGGCCACGTAGTCAGGTAGGTTGGTCGGGCTCCTCGCAAGAGGGAGCGGTCTGATAGGATGCGACGCCTGAGCTGGTGAGCCAGGATCGAGAGCGGGTAGGTAGGCTGCAAGGCTCTATCAACCAGGTTACGAACACCGGCAGATCCTTCGCTCGGCGCAGTGGGGGCTGGCAGCAATGCCGGCCCCCATTTCTTTTGTGCGCCGGGCGACGCCCAACTGCGAAACCTCGATGAGTCGACGGAGCGCCACCGCACGTCGCTGAGAAGCACCGAGTCGTCGCTTCCGCGCCCTCTACAGCAAGCAGCAGCACGGAGCTCGATCGAAGCGAGGGACACCAAAGAACATGTTGGGCGTTAGGCCGATCAGGTGGCGGTAGCGATCAAGCTGCCGGAGCGGCGGGCACGAAGGAGCATAACGTGTTCCGCGCACTTGCAGCTTTGGCCGTGGCCTCCGCCTCCGCCCACCCAGCACCAACACTGACCTCGAGCGTTCCCTGGTGGGAACGCGTCACAGTCACCGTCAGCGACGATGGCAACACCCAGTCTTGCCGCTACGAATCCAGCCTCAAGCCGCGAAATTCGGCAAGTTGCGACGTCGTCAGCGGCAGCTCAGCGGTAACGAAAACCGCCGCGACGTCGGGCACGAAGGATCAATATACGCGTATCACCTTCGAGCGGCGCTTCAGTCCGGGCGCGAAGCCCGACATGGCCGCGCTGCAGCCCGGCGAGACTTTGCTTGGCGGCCAGATGCTGGCGCTGGCGATCGACGGCAAGGGCAGTGTAAAGGACTGTAGAGTCGTGCAGAGATCCGGCTCGCTGCCGCCGCAATATGGCTGTGATGAAGCGTCGACGGAGCGATTTGAGGCCAGCGCGGCGGCTGCCCGGCCGAACGCTGCTGAACGGGAGGGCTATATGACGGTCATCGTCTATGGCCATTCCGAGCACGTCGTGTGAAGTCTCGGGATCGCAGCGCCCTCCAGCCTGACTGAATTATCGGACGATGATCACGTCCGTCATGCCCAGCTGCCTGTGGAAGAAGTGGCTGCAGTGCGTCTTGTAGGTTCCGGCACTGGGGACGAGGCGGACGCTCTTGGTCTGTCCGCCGCGAAGATCAATCATCCCTTCCATCACGTCACCCGCCACGATTCGCGAGTTGGCGAAGAAGGTGCGCGCGACGAAGTCATGGCTGTTGCCCGACCGGTTGACGAAGGTCAGCGTCACCGGCTGCCCAGCGCGCAGATGAATCGGCCTGGGCGAATAACCGTAGCTCCAGAGCAGGATCGTTTGGGTGGACGGCTGCGCTGCAACGGAGGCGCTGAATGCCATCGACAGAGCCGCAACGGAAGCGAGACGGGGCATGAACATTTGATCCTCCTATTCGGCAGTGAGTTTCATCAACGCATTAGACGGTTCATTTACCCGCATCCGGCTGCGTAAATGAACCAAATAGGAAAATATCTACTGAAATCGTGACGTTGATTCGGTACACGGTGACACAATGGCGAATTACGAGTGGGCCGGGGGATGGCATCCACCGGCCTAATTAATTTGGAACCCATGAAGTGGGGCGGGAAAGATTTGACCATGGTCGCGAGCAAGGCCCGCAGCTACGCAAGCGGACTGACGCGGCTGGTCGATTGAACAAGCGGCCAAGTTCCTGAGCGTGCTCGCGGAGGCGCTCGTACTCAAATCCGAGACTGCCAGGGCGCTTTTGCCGGGGAGCTAAGCAAGTTGGACGGAATGGTCGCCGATGGTGGCTGCGAAGCGTCTCGACCCTTGCCCGACCGGGGGGACGCAATGGTTTGTCCAATGACGGTCTTGAGTGAAACGCGATCGCGGGTGCCGAGGGTGAAGAGATCGACGTTGAACATCTGACATCGTCAGAAGTGGCGGTTACTGTTAGGTCGGGAGCGAACGCAGGAAGACGCGCATGAGCGACACGACGGCGGTGACGGAGAGCATGACGGCAGCGCCGGACGTCCGGCACTGGCATTTGCGGCGGATCGATATCCGCTCGCCGGTATTGAAGGACGCCTGGCCAGTGGCGCGGATCGAGCTCGAGCATCCGACGCGCGGGCGGGTGAGCGATATCGGTACGGCGCCGGGGGCGTTCGATGCTGCTTTCGTCGCGGCTGGGCAGATCGTTGGAATCCATCCGCACCTGTTGAGCTATAACGTTCGCTCGGGTCCGCCCGGCGAGGAAGGAGCGCTGCCGATCACGATCGAGGTTGAAATCGAGCTGGATGGCAAGAGGTTCGCCGGCAGCAGCTCCGGCGTCGACTTGGTGCGCTGCTCGCTGGAGGCGTGGCTCGATGCGATCGCCAAGGCGGACGAGGAATAGGGCGGCGCAGGTCCGCTCGTAGTAGGTTTTACACAGGATCGTTGAAAGCCTTCACGGGAGTGAATCCCCTGAAGCCAGGCCGGTTGCCAACGCGCCGGCCGGCCGGCTTTCGCCGTCTCATAGTCATTGGCAGCCGATGGCTGCGCAATCGGCCGCTAAGCTTCCCGGCCCAAGCTTAGGAGCGAGCATGGGTTGGTAGTTCGGGCGCAAGAGCGCGCCGGCGGACGCGAGGCCGTTTGTGCCTGCGTGGTTGCAAAATGACGCGGCTGAGGAAGGGTTTGCTCGCTCCGTCGAGGGCATGAGCCCTACGTGAAAAAGAGAGCGGACAGCTGGTCGTCGGTGGCAGAGCCGCAGCGATTGCTTCGGCAACCGGTGGTACGACGATCGACGTTGAAGCTCGAGCGGCGCTCGATCAAATTATAGCGGTCGCCAGCACTGCTTGATCGAAACCTAGCGCCGGCGAAGGATCCAGGTTTCTCGCCAACAAGGTTCAACTGAGGCTTTTCGGCAACAGCGGAGGGGAAACGCAAACTTGCGCGGCAACCGGCGCTCTCATAATGTGTTCCCGCGGTTCAAACTTCAGAACGCACGTGAAAGGGGACTATTATGCGCAAGCTGGCCATTGCGGTGGCGCTCGCATCGACGGCCATGGCCACTCCGGCCGTCGCTCGTGATCATTCATTCTATGCGGGCCTCGAAGGCGGGGGAATGTTCGTTGAGGACATGCACCTCAACTACGCGGACGCCACAAGAACGTTCGACGACGCCTATCGGGTCAATTTCGGCACGGGCTTGGACGTAGACGCGATCGCCGGCTACGACTTCGGTTTCGTTCGCCTTGAGGGTGAGCTGGGCTACAAGCATGCGAGCGTCGATAGCGTCAACATTCCCGCGACCGCCGCGCCAATCGGCCCGACCAACGGTATTGTGGGAGGCGGTAGGCTCAACGTTCTCTCGGGCATGATCAACGCGCTGCTCGACTTCGGCAACGACGACGCGCTCAGCGGTTATATCGGCGGTGGCATCGGCATCGCCGACATCAAGCTTAGTGCGGGCACCGATACGCCTGGCGCGCATGCGTTCAGCGATCGGGATTCGCATGTAGCTCTGCAGGCCATCGCGGGAGTCCGCTATGCGGTGAGCTCGAACATCGACGTTGGCCTTAAGTATAGGCACTTCGAGGCACGCGGTCTCAAGTTCTCCGATACCTTCAATGGAGCTCCGTTCACGTTCAGTGGCCGTCTGAAGACCAACAGCCTCTTGGCGAGCGTGATCTACAACTTCTATTCGCCTCCGCCGCCGCCGCCACCTCCTCCGCCGCCTCCGCCTCCGCCGCCACCTCCGGCGACGCAGACGTGCCCCGATGGCTCGGTGATTCCGGCTACCGATACCTGCCCGGCTCCGCCGCCTCCGCCTCCGCCGCCTCCGCCGGCGCCCGAGCGCGGCTAAACGGCAGCTACGGCAAAGAAACACCGGTCCGGACGTCGTGTCCGGGCCGGTTTTCTTTTGCCGACCAAACTGTGGATAGCCGGCGCAATCTGCGGCGAAATGCGCAGCTTCAGAAGCGTATCCGGCTAATTGGTTGACGCAAACTGCGTCGGCGGCGCCGTGTCCCAACCGTAAGTGTCAGGCAGGTAGGCCAGCTTGCCGTCCTTCACGTGAGCCGTGATGTAGGTCAGGTAGATTGGAGTACCTCGAGGTAGCTGCACCCTCGTCTCGGCGTCCGAGCCCGGAGAAGCTGGATCCTGGCCCAGGAGCCAACGGCCGAGACGTTTTGCGTCCTCGACACGGACGCACCCGTTGCTGAGGTTGCGGTTTGCAAGCGCGAACTTCGCGTGATCCGGCGTGTCGTGGAGGTAGATGTCCTGCGGATTCGGGAATGGAAACTTCAGCACTCCCATTGAGTTCAGGGGACCCGGATCCTGCCGCACTCTCAGGTGCAGCGTTCCCGCGGCCGCGGCCTTCCAATCAACGCTCTTCGGATCGATGATCGTGGGGTTCTCGCTCCATTCGTCGAGCACATGGTAGCCGCGTGACTTCAGATAGGACTGCCCAAGGTGCAGGACGTTCGGAGCGATCGTCTTTCGAACAAGATGATCGGGCGCGTGCCAGTACGGATTGTAGGTGATGTAGTACATCACACTTGCGATTAGCGGCGTCGGCAGTTCGTTGGTGCCGGTGATCACCTTCATCGAATCAACCGGCTGACCATTCTCGTAAAGAGTGAGCATGGACGAGCCGGAATCCACCAGCAGGAAGCGGGCCTTTGCAGGGAGCGACCGTACGCGGTCGAGGTTCGCGAGCAGGCGCGGATCCGGCGTCAGATTTCCGCTCGCCTGAGCTTCGGCCCAAGCCGTATCACGCAATTGAGCGTAGATCGGGTTTACGGCCGCCGTCGCAGCCAGATACTGTTCGAGCGAAGGCGCTGCGGCCGCGGTAAGCAGGATTTGGTCGGCGCGCGTGCCCTGCGGCTTAAGCACCGGATAAGCGTAAATCATTCCTGCCGTTGGACGCTTGAGTGCCTGAACATAGCGCACCCATGCTGCGGATAGGCTGCGTTCGGCGGCTGCGACCGCTTCCGGGTTGCCGGTCCGTGCTTGAGCGGCCGCCGCCTGGACCTGCGCTGCGACCTGGGGCCCCTCGGCAAACCCATCGAATGGTGCTCGCTGAAGAATTGCAGCGAGCTGGCCGATCGCCGGGTTGTTGACACCGCCGCGGAACCAGATTGGGGGGATGGTGTAAGCGCTATAGAATGCTGCCACGTCAGTCGGAACGGGCGACGAAACGTCTGCCGCCGGAGGGGGCGTCGCGATGTTTTGGGCTGAAGCGGAGGAAGCCGCGACCAGCGCGAGCGCAGCCGTGCCCACCAGCCCGAATTTCTGCATGCCCAGCTCCACCACAGTTCCCCAAACAATCTCGCCAAGAAGACTTAAGAAGCTCTTGTGGCCGATCCAACCTGCATTCGCGATGAACCCCGCCCGATCTTGTCATCCGCATGGCTCAGCGCCTAGGCGGGCGGCGGATTTCGGGACAGAGGATCACGATGGACGTCAACGGAGTAGCCGCGGTGGTGACAGGCGCGGCATCAGGGCTGGGCGAAGCGACCGCGCGCGAGCTTGCCCGGCGCGGTGCGAAAGTCGCTGTATTCGACAGAGATGTCGAGCGCGGACAGAAGACCGCAAACGAGATTGGTGGCATCTTTTGTGATGTCGATGTGACTTCGGACGAAAAGGTCAGAGCGGCGTTCGAGAAGGCACGTGCCGCGCACGGGCAGGAACGTATCCTCGTCAATTGCGCTGGCGTCGCCAACGCGGCCAAGACGGTAGCTCGCGACAAGGAAACCAAGGCCGCCAAACTCTACCAGATGCAGCAGTTCGACCTTGCTATTCAAATCAATCTCATCGGCACCTTCCGCTGTATCGCGAACGCCGCATTCGGGATGGTAGATCTCGAGCCGGTGGGGCCGGACGGCGAAAGAGGCGTGATCATCAATACCGCGTCTGTGGCGGCGGAGGATGGGCAGATCGGCCAGGCAGCATATTCCGCCTCGAAGGGCGGGGTGCTTGCCATGACCCTTCCCATCGCGCGCGACCTCATGAACGATGGCGTGCGCGTCAACACGATCTTGCCGGGCGTGTTCAAAACTCCGATGGTCGCGATGATGCCGCCCAATGTGCAGGAGGCGTTAGGTGCACAAGTTCCGTTCCCGAAGCGGCTCGGGACTGCCGAGGAATATGCCCAGCTCGCCTGCTTCCTGATCGAGAATCCGTACATGAATGCTGCCGCGGTCCGGCTCGACGGCGGCATCCGAATGGCGCCGCGCTAATTGGATCATTCGAGGCTTCTCGACGAGATTGCCGAGGCGGCGCGCGAGGCGGGAGAGGCAATCCTCGACATCGTCCGGCGCGGCTTCGAAGTCGAGGCTAAGCGCGACGCCTCGCCTGTGACCGCGGCGGATCGAGCCGCGGAGCTGGTCATTCTTGCCGCTCTTGCGCGCGCCGCACCCGGCATTCCCGTGATTGCCGAAGAGGAAGTGGCGGCTGGTCGAATCCCGGCCCACGGCGCCATTTACTTCCTCGTCGACCCGCTGGATGGGACGAAGGAGTTCGTGCGAGGCGGCGATGACTATACGGTCAACATCGGCCTGATCGAGGACGGAAGTCCAAAGCTCGGGGTGGTATTCGCGCCGGCGACAAGGCGGCTGTACGGCGGCTGCGTCGGCGGCGGCGCGTGGCTCGACGAAGGGCAGGGCCGCCGGGAAATCCGTACGCGGCCACGCGGTGAGCAACTGACCGCTGTCGCCTCCAAGTCACACCTTAACCAAGCGACGGTGGATTACCTACAAGAAGCCGTGGGCACCTGCGGTTACGTCAGTGTCGGATCATCGTTGAAATTCTGCATCGTCGCGGAAGGCTGCGCCGACATCTATCCGCGCGCATCACCGACGAGCGAATGGGATACGGCGGCGGGTCATGCTGTCCTGCTCGCCGCGGGCGGTCTGGTCGATGACCCGGACGGCGCACCGCTCGCTTATGGTAAGCGCGCGTTTCTCAACCGCGCGTTCGTAGCAACCTCGGGCTGGAAGCCGCCGCGGGTCGACCGCTTCCTCGAGCCATTCGCTGGCGGCGGGGAGCTGCCGGAAGGGGTCTAGCGGGAATTTCCGCTCATCGGCTGCCAAGGCTGCGATTCGGTCCAATTCGGCGTCGCCTCCCGCCGCCGCTGCAATGATCGGCTGAGCCGCAGCGGCAGCTCGCGCTCGAGGCCAGCCAGGTGCTTCGGCGCGACTTTGCGCAAGGTGGGCCCCGTCGCGGTCGTCTAATCGCGTCTTGCAGCTCGCTCGCTCGCGTGGCAATTCCGCCGCGCGGGCGGTTAGCTCAGCTGGTAGAGCATCTCGTTTACACCGAGAGGGTCGGCGGTTCGAGCCCGTCACCGCCCACCATCGCGACATTGCCGCTCCCACCCTGCTGCTCTAGAGCGAGGCGCAGATCGAAATCGGGGGCCAATCAATGTTCGCGTGGTTTCAGAAATTGTTGCCTCAACGGGGCGACTTTTTCGGTTTGTTCGAGGCGCATGCGGCGACTTTGGTCGGTGCGGCGGAGGCGCTGCAGCAGCTGGCTGATGACGGATCTACGACGCAAGAGGTCCTTCGCACGATCCAGGATCGTGAGCACGAAGCCGACGATTTAATCCGCCAGGTGCTGACGGAGGTCCGCAAGACCTTCCTCACCCCTTTCGACCGGGGTTCGATCACATCGCTGATCGGTTCCATGGACGATGCCATCGATGAGATGCTCGCAGCGGCCCGAGCGATCGATCTGTACGAGCTTCGCGAGCTACGGCCCGAGATGAAGGAGATCGTGGGACTGATTTCTCAGGCGGCGGCGGTAACTGCCGAAGCGGTGCCGCTCCTTCGGAATCTCAGCGCGAATGGCGCGCAGCTGCACCGCTTGACCGGTAAGCTCGTCGGACTTGAAGGGGCGGCGGACGAAGTTCATGCGTCCGGTCTGAGGCGGGCTTTCCAGTCAGCGCGGACCGATCCTCTTCAATTTGCCGTCGCCCGCGAAGTGTTCCGGAATCTCGAGAGGGTCACCGATGCCTTCGAGGACGTCGCAAACGAAATCGACGGCATCGTTATCGACCACTCCTGATGTATCAGCTCGCATTACCGCTGCTCGTCGGACTGATCATAGTCGCGCTCGCGTTCGACTTCCTCAACGGGCTCCATGACGCGGCGAATTCCATCGCGACGGTCGTCGGTACTCGTTTGATCAGTCCTGTGGGAGCGGTCGCCTTCGCCGCCTTCTTCAACTTCGCGGCTTACTTCCTGGCGCTTCAATGGCCCGCGCTGCACAAGGTCGCGGACACGATCGGGAAGGGCCTCATCGACAAGGACCTGATCACCCCCGCGGTCGTGTTCGGCGCGCTCGTGGGAGCGATGTTCTGGAATGTGGTGACGTGGATTAAGGGGATCCCTTCCTCGTCGAGCCACGCGCTGGTCGGCGGACTGGTCGGAGCCGGTCTCGCCCATGCCGGATGGGGTACCATCCAGTGGAGCGGTCTCAATAAAACTCTCATCGCGATCGTTCTGTCGCCGTTGCTTGGCCTCATCCTGACGATGTTCATCATGTTGGTGACTAGCTGGTTGGGTCTCAAGGCGAGCGCGAGCGGCGCTGAACGGAGCTTCCGTGGGCTGCACCTCGTCTCTGCCGGGGCATATTCGCTTGGGCACGGTCTCAACGATGCCCAGAAGACGATGGGCATCATCACAGTGCTGCTCTATTCGACCGGATACCTTCACGGGGAGTTCCACGTGCCGGGATGGGTGGCGCTAAGCTGCTACGTGGCAATTGGCCTCGGAACTCTGACTGGCGGCTGGCGCATCATCGAAACGATGGGCACGCGGATCACCAAGCTCAACCAGCACCAAGGCTTCTCGGCCTCGGCAGGCGGATCGGTGATGTTGTTCGCGGCGTCCTACCTCGGCATTCCGGTTTCGACGACGCACACCATCACCGGCTGCGTCATCGGCGCGGGGGCCGCCCGTCGGGCATCGGCGGTCCGCTGGGGCGTGGCAGGTGATGTTGCCGTGGCCTGGATTATCACCATTCCTGCTTCGGCGACTGTTGCCGCACTCTTCTACTGGTTGATCAGCGGCCATTATTTTCTGGCGATCATCGGCGTGGCGGTGATTGCCTTCGTTACCTATTCGGCGGCCGCCTGGAAGATTCAGTCCTAGGCTAAGGCCCACCGAGAGCTCTGTCCCGCTTCGGCACAACCCTCTCCAGCCCACTGTCGGGCGCGATTACCCGCCGCGTATACAAGCCCATCTGAATTGGAATTTTCAAATCGAGCAGGGGCTTTTAGATGCTGAGTAAGACCATCACTGCAACGGCGCTGTTCGCCGCTATCGCGACTGCAACGCCGGCGATGGCCGCGGTCATTCCGTTCAATCCTGATGGAAGTGCCACAATCTCGAGCGGCACGACTGTGGGCGACAGTTTCACGGTCAATTTCGACGGAAGCGAAAGCGGTAGTGTCATTCCCGGCCTGACCTCGTCGCTAACGCTCACCTTTGCTGGCGTCTCCGGCAACAGCTACCTGTTCAATTATCTGCTGAACAACACGTCGAGCGCTCCGACAACCTCATCGGCCGTGACTGCCTTCGGCTTCAACATCGATCCGAACGCTCTCCTCACCGGCTCGAGTGTGAACGGGGCGTTCAACGTAGTCTCGTCCGGCCAGGTCTCGCAGGGCTACAATCTCGAGATGTGCTTCAAGGATGGGCAGAACAACAATTGCGCCGGCAGTCCTGGAAACCAAGGCGTGAATATGGGCACCTCGGGATCGGGCCAGATCGCCATCGGCTTCTCGTCGCTGCCTGGTCAGATCACCCTCAGCGACTATCTGGTTCGCTATCAGGCTGTGAACGGCAGTGGCTCCGCAGTGGGCGTTCCTGCGGTGCCTGAACCTTCGACTTGGGGACTGATGCTTCTCGGCTTCGGCGCGATCGGCGTTTCGATGCGCCGCAAGCGTAAGCTGGTTATGCTTCCGCAGCTCGCGTAACTGCTTCGAAACTCCGGATAAAAAGGGGCCACTCGGAAGAGTGGCCCTTAGTGCATCAGCAGCAAGTTTAGCGCTGCTGGCTGCGATGCGTACGGTTCGTCTTCAGCTGCTTACGCGAGCCTCCATGTTGGCGGTCGTCGCGGTCGATCTGCTGCGACTGCTGCCACTGCGATCCCTGGTTCATGCCGCCCTGCTGGCGGCCACTGCTATTTTTGCGCTCAGTCATGTTTCAACTCCTTCGTCCGCGAAGCTCCACTGGCGGACTTGAGAGGAACGGTTTGGCGCTCGCGCTGTTTCAAAAAAGGGGCGGTTCGCCTCGCCCGAGCGGTCAGCCGTGAGAGTTCGCACCTGGAGCCGAACGTGACTTATTGTCTGGGAATGCTGCTGGAAGAGGGCCTCGTGCTCATGGCCGACACGCGGACCAACGCAGGGATCGACGACTTCTCTACGTTTCGGAAGCTCCACGTTCTCGCCGAAGGGCCGGATCGGCAGATTTACGCCGCGTCGGCAGGCAGTCTGTCGCTCAGCCAGTCGGCGATCGGCCTGCTTCAAGAGAGCGAGGTCGAAAACGAGCAGGGGCACCGCATCAGCGAGGCTCCGACTATGTTCAAAACCGCTCAGCTCGTAGGCGAGGCGGTCGCGAAGGTCGGAGCCAGCATTGGAGAGGCGCTTGGGCGCGAGCATATCGATAATTCGCTCGAGCTGCTCGTCGGCGGCTATGTCGGCGAGGCGCCGCTCAAGCTCTACCTCGTCTACACGATCGGCAATTTCATCGAGTGCACATCGGATGTGCCGTTTCTGCAGGTCGGCGAAACGAAGTACGGGCGCCCGATCCTCGATCGCGCGCTGACGTACCGAACGTCGCTCCCAGAAGCGGTCAAGATCGGCTTCCTTTCATTCGATAGCACCATGGAATCGAACCTCGGCGTCGCTCATCCGATCGATGTGCTGGTGCTGCCCGCGGACAGGACCAAGCCGCCGGTGAAACGGCGTATCGAAGAAGATGACGATTACTTTGGCGAGATCACGCGCGGGTGGGGAAAAATGCTCAATGAGGCTGTCGCCAGACTTCCCGAGCCTCCGTGGCTGGCCTCCCGCGTGGCCTCGAACCCGCTAGAGCGTGCGGACTAGCTTGACCGCCACCGCGACCCAGGGCGGGTTGGCAACGACCTGCTGACGCCCGCCCGCCTCGAGCGGAAGGATCTGCAGCTTTTCCTCGTCGCGGTTGATGAGACGGCCGAAAAGGAAGCGGCCGGCGGGCCGCGGGATGAGCACATCTCGGTTCAACGCCCGCGCGTATTCACCCGACTGCAGCGTGTCGCACCACAATTCGTCGCCGGCTCGATAATCACCAATGCTCGACCCGACTAGGATGGCGATTTGTCCTTCCTCCACGCGGGGTGGCACGACGATCGAGGCTTTTCTCGGCGCCGTTGCGCCCCCAGAGCCGAGTAGAGCGGCGACCTTGAGCTCCGCGCCCTCGCCGCCTTCGACCAGGTCCTGCGCCTCAACTCCGAGGGCTTTTGCAATGCGGTTCAGCCATCCAACCGACACTGTGCGCGTGCCAGTCTCGAGCCGGCCGATGGTCTGAGCCGTGGTCGGCGGATCGCAGCGCTTCGCGACGTCGTCGAGAGTCATGCCACGCGCTCGACGGACTTCGCGAATGCGCGTGATCATGGTCGACGCTCCTCACAAACGAACCAATAAGGTTTTAGTACTGTCCTACATTTTTGCCGTTGTGGCAAGTGAAGGAATCCGCAACTGGGATCAGTCGCGCCATATTAGCGTGGCGAGCTAGCCGAGAGGATTTACGCGGAGTTCGCCGGATGTGGGATGCCAACGATGGCAGCGATGAAATGGCGAAATCTCCTGAGCGAGGTCGCTCATCTCCTAGCCTTCGCCTAATCTCATCGTTTGAGTAAGTTCACTCGACCATCCTCGCGTCCAGCCCGACGATTTTGACCGCGTGCGTGTGCCATTCCATCGTTCGGCGGTTCGTTTGGCGAAGCACCCCGTGAATTACGCGGAGTCTGAAGTCATTGAGGTCCATAATGCGAAATTCGCGGAGCTTCTCGGCGGTCTTGCGGAAAAAGTCGCTTGAAGCGTGACACAGAAATCTACTCCGAAGAGGAGACCGTGGCGCAACGTGAGGCGGCGCTTGGCGGATGCTCAGCAGTCCGCACAGCTTCAGAGATAGCAAGCTCGCACAGCGGGAATCATCGTCCAAGTAAGCAGTTCAGTGGCGGCGGGGCGGCGCTAGACACCGAGTCCTTATGGCTCCTGCGCTTCGCCCTAGTCTTGCTCATCCAGACGGTCTGCCATTATCCGAAGATCATCAGCAAGCAATCGAGCTTGCTCCGCGGTCATTCCAACTTGAACCGCCTGAACGTCTTGATGCTCGTGTTCGCCGTATTGAATGCGTAGCAGCACGTACGTACCGCCAATAACAGCGTCCCAAGCCGCTACTGGTGCAGCAATCTTCCCGTTCGGGGCCTTCTCCCAGCCATTGGTCGCCATATGCGCACCCCTTATTGGACTCGACGGTCCGAAGCTGACGCCAAGCTACGAGCGAGTCCAGCGCTTGCGGCGCTCGCCAAGCCAGCGCGGAGGCTGGAAGTAACTAGGCTGCGAGTTCGTTAGTCGGCCGATAGGTAAGGCGAGGTCAGCAATCGCTCTCTAGGTGTGCGAGCGCCTTCGCTTCGTCGTGGAAGGGGATCTGTGATGTTGATGTTCATAGCTTCCTCTAAAGCCGTTGTGCATCGGCTAGTCCTTGCGCCCAATCCGGTGATCGGCGGGCGCTTTGCGGTTTTTCTGAGCAGTTGCGGTGCCGCCGCGATCCAGGTCGCGGTCACGCATGGTCGGGTCGCGCAGGTTGTTGCGCGATTCATCCTTGCCGCTGTTGCTGCGCATCATGTCCTCTCCTAATTCTTCTGCCATTCAACGGGCGAGACAGCCCAAGTCTCCGCCGCTCGTCGCTATTGGGGAGGTGTTTCGGCATGATTCTGTACGGCTCGTCGCTCTCGCCGTTCGTGCGCAAAGTGCTCGCTTACGCTGCTGAGAAGGACATCGAACTCGATGTGACGCCTGTCCGTCCCGGCGATCCCGATCCTGTTTTTCGCGCCGCGAGTCCGTTCGGCAAGATGCCGGGCTTTCGCGACGGCGATTACGCGGTGTCCGATTCCAGTGCGATCATTCACTATCTCGAAGCGAAATTCCCGGAGCCGGCGCTGATCCCGGCGGAGCCGCGCGCCCGCGGCAAGACCGTCTGGTTCGAGGAATTCGCGGACACGATCCTAGTCTCATGCGGAGCGAAGATTTTTTTCAATCTGATCGTCGCGCCGCGCTTCCTCGGGCGGCCTGGCGACATCGAAGCCGCGAAGCAGGCGGAACTCAACGACTTGCCGCCTATCCTCGACTATCTCGAGAGAACGGTACCCGACGAAGGCGGCTACCTGGTCGGAGATTGCCTTACCTTGGCCGACATTGCAGTCGCCGGCCCGTTCGCGAATTTCCGGCACACAAAGACGCGCGTGGATCCGGAACGCTATCCGCGGACGGTCTCCTATGTCGACCGAATCCTGGCGCGGCCTAGCTTCGCGCCGTGGATCGAGCGCGAGATCGCATTCCTGGCCAAGAACGCCGATTAGCTCGGGTGACCCTCGCTACCGTCGTCCTCCTCATCTTCAGTCGCACCACGGCCCTGGGGGGCGAAGTTCGTGCCTTCAGTCGCTTTCGCTGACGAGGCGCTCTCGGACCCCTGCAGATAATTGTCCGAGCCGGTGGCCTGAGCGCCAATGAAACCTTCGCCTGTCGATTCGCTAGCGCCGCTGACGTGTCCCGGCTGGTCGATGCGGAGATCCTGCTGGTCGGAGCGGCCGGCGAGCGTCGTTGCCGCCTGGCTGCCGAGATCCGCCTGGCCGGTGCCGCTTTGGCCCTGCTGGCCGGACCGATCGTAGTCGGCCATTTGGCCAAATTCCTCGCCTTTGGTGCCGAGACTCCGCGGCGGCGCCGAGCCTGCTGCCGGCTGGCTCTGCTCGCCGATTTCGCCATATTCGTTTTTGGTGCTGTCCTGGCCGATCGGATTTTCTTTCGCCGCATCGCGGCGCTTATCGCGTTCGCCTTCCATGCCTCGCCTCCTTGCTCGCCTGTCTCCCGACCAACGCCGCAGATGCAAAAAGGCCGCCGATCTTGCGACCAGCGGCCTTTGGATTAGTGCGGACGAGAAGAGTTAGGCTTGCTCGCCTTCGCGTTCCGGGGCTGCGGCCTCAGCAGCAATGTCGGCAGTCTCTGCCATGTCGCCGGCAGGAGCGAGCTCCTCGGCGACCAGCGGAGCGGCCTCTTCCTCGAACATCTGCTGCAGGACGTCGATGCCCTGAGCTTGCAGATCGGCTTCCTCCGGCGAGCGGGCGACGTTGACCTTCACGGTCACCGACACTTCTGGGTGAAGCGCGATTTTGATGTCGTGCACGCCTATCGCCTTGATCGGACGATCGAGCACGACTTGGCTCTTGGCCACCTGCGCGCCGACGCCCTCGAGTGCCTCGGCGATATCGCGTGCGCTGACCGAACCGTAGAGCTGGCCGGTGTTCGAGGCCTGACGGATCAGCTTGACGCTCTTGCCGTCGACGCCCTTGGCTGCCTTCTCCGCGTCCGAACGCCGGCTGGCGTTGTCTTCCTCGATCCGCGCGCGGTTGGCTTCAAAGACCTTGCGGTTCGCCTCGTTGGCGCGAAGCGCCTTCTTGCGCGGCAGCAAATAGTTGCGGGCGAAACCGTCCTTGACCTTCACCACATCGCCGATGGCGCCGAGCTTCTCGACGCGCTCAAGCAGGATAACTTCCATGTCGAGCGCTCCTTATTTCACGATGTAGGGAAGCAGGCCGAGGTGGCGCGAGCGCTTGATGGCGCGCGCGAGCTCACGCTGCTTCTTGGACGAGACGGCGGTGATGCGCGACGGAACGATCTTGCCGCGCTCCGAAACGAAGCCCTGCAGCAGGCGTACGTCCTTATAGTCGATCTTCGGCGCGTCCTTGCCCGAAAAGGGGCAGGATTTGCGGCGGCGGAAGAATGCGCGGGCCATTATTCGACCTCCTCTTCACGCGGAGCACGGAAGCTCGGACGATCCTCGCGGTCGCCGCGATCGCCGCGCGGCCCACGCTCGCGGTCCTTGTCACTGCGGCGCATCATCGCCGACGGGCCCTTTTCATGCTCGTCGACCTTGATGGTGAGGAAACGGATCACGTCCTCGTTGATGTTCGACTGGCGCTCGAGCTCGGAAATCGCCGCCGGTGGGGCGTCGATGTCAAGCATCACGTAATGCGCCTTGCGATTCTTGGCGATGCGATAAGCGAGCGAGCGGAGACCCCAGGTCTCCGTCTTGGCGATCTTCCCGCCATTGTCTTCGATGATCTTGGTGGCGTTTTCCGCGAGCGCATCGACCTGGGCTTGCGCAAGGTCTTGGCGCGCGAGGAAAACATGCTCGTAGAGCGGCATGCTTCACGTCTCTCTCTTGGCCGATCGCTGACGGGCCCCGATGGCACGCCCCTCCGGCTGTCTTCGTAAAAAGTACAGGCGCAGCAGCAGGGCCGTGCGCCAGCGCGGCGCCTATGGGCGAGGATGCCTGAAAAGGCAAGCGAGCTCATGAACTTCACGTCCCGTCCAGCCCACTGAAAGATGAACTTGCATAGAGTTGGAGCCGCGACGCACGCTCAACCGTTTTATGCTCGAAAGGAGCGACACGATGACTGCACTAACGATCAGGGCCGCAGCGGCGTCGCTTTTCGCAATTGCGATCGCCGGATGCACCACCACGGGGATGGGGACGGGCCAATCCGCGAAGGGGAACCTCGGCGCTACCTTCGTCTGGAGGGAGACGGGCGGGACGCGCGGGACGATGGTTGCGAGCCTGACCAACGGCCAGGTCTTCCAGGGACTCTTCTTCCAGGTCACCCAAGAAAGCCGCGTCATGGACTATGGGCCGTTGTGGAACGGCTGGGGCCCTGGCTGGGGCTGGGGCGGCGGATGGGGTGGACGGCGCTGGGGCTGGGGCTGGGGCGGCTGGGGCCCTTGGGGTCCCAACGAGGAGACCATCACCCATTATAGCGGGCAGGTCCTCGCCAACCTGCAGGGACCTGGCGGATACATGCGCTGCCACTTCACTTTGATCCGGCCGCGCTCGGGCATGGCCGGCGGCGGGGTGGGCCAGTGCCAGCTGCCGAACGCGACCGTGATCCACGCGCAGTTCCCGCCGCACTAAGGTCGCGACCGGGACGCGATCCTTATAGCCAATTCTGGCGATCAGCGCCTCGAACTCGCGATCGCCGCGGAAGATGGCGTCGCGTTTCAGTTCGAGTGGACAGCAGCCCTTCCGCCTAGCATCGTGTTAGCGCAATCACTGAAGGGCTTGCATGCCGTTCTCGCGCAGGACGATGTTCAAAGGGTTGGCAGCGGGTGCAGTGTCGTTGCCGCTCAGCCGCGCCGACGGAACTGAGCCGGCCCAAGCGGCACGAGTCCCCGAAGAATTGCACGCGCGCGGCCAGCCTAGAACAGGAAAAGGGTTTGAAGGCCAACGCAGGGCCGACCGCGGCGACGGTACTTACCTCAACCCGATCATTGCTGGCGATCATCCCGATCCACTTCCGGCTGCGGGATTTCCGTTACCGCGGGATCGCTGCGGCCTGAGCCGCTTCCGCTGGACGCAAAAGGCCGCAAATGGCACATGAAGGACATGGCGACCCAGCTGCGCAGCCTCAAGCTCGGGAAAGACCCGCTTGACGACATGAGCCTGCCCGGCTGGCTCTATTTCGACCCAGAATTCTTCGAGGCCGAAAAAAAGGCGTTCCTGCGTGCTGCGCCCCAGGTGGTCTGCCATGAGAGCGAGATCGCCGAGTCGGGCGAGTGGCGCACAATC